>OFIZ01000020.1_pt1 | contig 30898 bp, 27 predicted proteins | sample 1540161 | NCBI WGS metagenome assembly OFIZ01 (sample SAMEA104347373, study PRJEB22522) | marine metagenome | biome: marine biome; feature: marine water body; material: seawater | collected 2015-09-01T00:00:00Z | depth 1403 m
GTTTAAAAACCGATGGTTAAAATGAAATTACTCGCATCATTAACAATAACATTTTTTATAAACCAAATTGTCTATTCACAAATTAATGGACATTATGGCGGGAAAACACCAACAAGTAAGTGTATTGAGCAGTCGCAATATCAAATCATTAACACATCGAAATCAAAATACCACAAGTCAGAATATTCAAGAGATGCAATATTATTTGATGACCCTATGGGAAATGGTGGGATCAATTCATTTGGAAAAACAGTAACAAATTATGTAGATCTTAACCCCGCCAATTCTTTGTTAGATTATAATTGTGGTCAGATAACTTATAATACTCATCAGGGTACAGATATTGAAATATTAAATTTCTATGAAATGGATGAAGGGGTCCTAATTTTGTGTTCGGCACCTGGTATTGTAACATATACTCACGACGGAGAATATGATAGATACACTGAATGGATTAATGGTGTATATGCAAATGCTGTTATTGTTTCTCACTCTGATGGTTCGGAAGCGTGGTATTGGCATATGCGAAAAAATTCTGTCAATGTTGAATTGGGTGATACTGTTGCGGTTGGAGATACTTTAGGTTTTGTAGGTAGTTCTGGATATTCATCGGGACCACACATACATTTTGAAATTCAACAAAACGGAACGGTTGATCCTTACTCAGGTTTTTGTCAAACCGATACTTCAAGATGGCTTGAACAAGGTGAATACGTAATGAACCTTCCATTTGAAGTGATGGATAATGGACTTACAATAATACCTTTAGATTGGTCAATGATTTCTGAACGTCCACCAACGAAGAGTCATGTAATAGCTCCCTCAACGATTTATTCATGGTTAAGACTTCGAAACGTCTCAAGCTCAGATTTATTAACGTGGGAATTTTATGCAAATGGTTCCCTTTGGAATTCCTATAGTTTTAATCCTTATAATACATATTCCAGTAGTTGGTGGTACGTTTATTGGAATTTACCTTCGGGTTCAAGTTATTATGGAGATTGGGAGATTAAAATTTTTCATAATGGTTCTTTAATTGCAGAACAACCATTTTCATATGATAATGAACCGAATCAATTACCAATAATTGCAGATACAACACTTACCTTGGAAATGAATTCAACTATCGATGGTGAATTTTCAGCAATTGATCCTGATGGTAATATATTTTGGTATGAAATTGTTTCTTATCCGTCAAATGGAGTGTTAACACAATACGGCGGACGAAAAAGAAAATACACCTACATACCAAATGAAGATTTTTATAGTCAGGATACAGTTACCTTTTATGCTAAAGATGATGAAAATGCTGTGGGAGAAAGTGGAATGTATGTTTTCAATGTTTTAGAAAATCTTTCAGTTAGAAATAATGCTCAACTAATTATTGATATATATGAATTATCTCAAAACTACCCGAACCCATTCAACCCTGTCACTACTTTTCGTTACGATTTACCAGAGAACAGTCATGTTAATATTACCATCTACGATATGCTGGGCAGACAAGTAAGAACGCTGGTAAATCAAACCCAAGACGCTGGCTACAGATCTGTTATCTGGAATGCTACCAATGACTACGGTAAACCCGTGAGTGCTGGGGTTTATCTATACCAGATACAGGCTGGTGAGTTCAGGCAAACTAAGAAGATGGTGCTGTTAAAATAACCCCCACCCAAAGGGATAGGATGAAATGAAATTTCTAATCACAATCTTACTGCTATTCAACACTTTTTTATTCGGACAAGACAGTAAGACATTCAATATTGAATTGTTGAATGAAAGAAACTACCCTATGAAAATTGATACTATTGGAGTTTATCACATCACTATTAGTGATAAACAACAATCCATCTTTAAGATGAAAGCAACAACCAACTCACCCTCTACTGAACGAATCACTTGGAGAACAAAAGAAAAGCATCAGTGGAGTGACGGCATAAGAACTGATTTTTACCCCGTCGTCAATCCGTCAAGTTACACGAAAGATGGTGTCGGTTATTCTATGGTTGGATTTCTACCTGAAATGAAAGGTAAAGTGGTGGTGATTTATGGACAGTATTATGATAAGGTGGATAGTGTTAGGGTGTTTCTTAAATAAGCCAGATTCATAAGGGTGGGATGGATAAACTTTTAACTTCAGGCAGGGTGCTTTTAACGCTACTCTTTTCGATTGCCACTAGCCAGGTGGTGATCGAGGAGGCGTTTCCTAATTTGGTCTTTACACAACCCGTTGACCTTCAGTACGCACTGGACGGGTCAGATCGACTCTTTGTGGTAGAACAGAAGGGTTCCATCTACGTTTTTGAGAATGATGCTTTTGTAACGGATAAAACCATATTCCTTGATATTCGGGATAGGGTAGTATTCCAAGGCGAAAGAGGGCTGCTCGGGCTGGCATTCCATCCTGACTATGAAAATAACGGTTATTTTTTTGTTAACTATACAGCACCCGGTCCACTAAGAACAGTGGTTTCCCGTTTTCAGGTAACAGCGGATGATCCTGATGTTGGTGATGAATCATCAGAACACATAATCATAGAAATTAACCAGCCATTTACTAATCATAACGGCGGTCAGATCGTCTTTGGTCCCGATGGTTATTTATACATTGGGATGGGTGATGGCGGTTGGGGTGGGGACCCCTATAATAATGCGCAAAACCTGACAAACCTTCTCGGTGCTATACTTCGCATTGATGTTGATTCTGTTACAGCAACATTAAACTATGGTATTCCCATAGATAACCCCTTTGCTGATGACACTCTGGGTTACCGGGATGAGATTTATGCTTATGGACTTCGAAATCCATGGCGGTTTAGTTTTGATTCGTCTACCAATACCTGCTGGATCTCCGATGTAGGGCAGTATCTCTATGAAGAAATTGATATTCTGGAATATGGCGGTAACTACGGCTGGAACATTATGGAAGGATTTAACTGCTACAATCCACCCTCGGGATGTGATACGACCGGATTGATTTTGCCTATTTATACCTATGACCACAATATTGGTGAATCTATCACTGGAGGATTTGTTTATCGTGGTACTTTGGTCCCGGATATTTATGGAAAATACATTTTTGCTGACTTTGAATACGGCGATGTTTGGTCTTTAGAATTTGATGGGGACAATGCTCCTGAAGTGAGTACCCTTGGTGACTTGGGACCATATTCCGTCACGTCCTTTGGTGTGGACCAGCATAATGAACTGTACATCTGTTCATTTGATGGGAAGATATATAAATTTGTGCAGACAGATTCCGCTGTCGATGATGGTGATTTGAAACCCAATAAATTTTCGCTGTATCAAAACTATCCCAACCCCTTCAACCCAACCACCACTATCCGGTATGATATAGCCGAAGACAGCCATGTAATCATGAATATCTATGACGTTACTGGACGGTTGGTGGAAACACTGGTGGAAAGTGCATTAGAGAGTGGTGAATATGAAGTTATCTGGGATGCCGGAGATCTTCCATCAGGCGTCTACCTGGCTCAGTTTAAATCTGGGGATAGAACTGTTACTCAGAAATTGATCCTATTGAAGTAAAATTTGAAGGAGGAGAGAAGATGAAACATAGATTTCCGTCATTCTTTGCAATCTGCCTGGGACTGGTGGCAACTGCCGCGGCCGGTGTCTCTTGCTGGGTTTTTCTTTTTGTGGTAAAATGCCCCGTGCTAATGTGGTGCTAATGTAAACAAGATGAAGATGATCAATCGGATACACGCATTATTGTTTTTACAGATGCTGATTTCTTAACGAACGTTTATATCAACCAGTATAGCAATGCCGAAATGGAACTTAATATTATCAATTGGCTATCGGAGTTAGGGTTTAAAAGGGGATATTAATATGTTACAGAATTTTCTGAGTCAGGGGGGCATTCCTGAACAATATATAGGAACGACCGTTATTTCAATCAAGATCATCGCTTTAGTGATTTTATGTTGGCTTGTTAACCTTGTTGCGAAGAAAACTGTGTTACGTTTGGTCAGAGCCCTGATTCGTAAAACGAAAAATGATTGGGATGATGTTTTTGTTGATAAGGACGTTTTTAAAAACGTCTCACACTTTGCTCCCGCATTTGTGATTTATTTTTTAGCTCCAATATGGTTAGAAGCAACACATGAGGTTGTGGATGTCATTAAGCGCATAGCGAATGCCTATATGATTATCGTGGGATGTTGGGTATTTGATGCTGTATTAAATGCCGTATTAATTATTTATCAGCGCTTTGATGTTTCTCGCAAAAAACCGATCAAAGGTTATCTTCAGGCCTTCAAAATACTCGTGTACTTCTTAACGGTATTGTTTGTTATATCCACCTTAATGAATAAATCTCCCTGGGGATTCTTAAGTATTTTTGGTGGGTTAACTGCTGTCATCTTGTTGATTTTTAAGGATACGATTTTAGGACTCGTGGCAGGTATTCAATTGACCTCGAACAATATGGTGGCGCGTGGGGATTGGATTGAAATGCCCAAGTATGGGGCCGATGGAGATGTCATCGACATGACCCTAACAACAGTTATGGTAAAAAATTGGGATAAAACTATCACGACTATTCCAGCTTATGCCCTCATTTCAGATTCATTCAAAAATTGGAGGGGAATGCAGGAATCCGGCGGACGCAGAATCAAGCGGTCTTTTAATATTGATATGAATTCTATCATATTTGTTGACGAAGAGCTTTTAAAGAAGTTTGAAAAGTTTGAATTTTTAAAGGATTATCTCAAAGAAAAAACAAAAGAAATAAAAGACTTTAATAAAACCAAAAACATAGATACTAATGAGTTGATTAATGGCCGGCGGTTAACCAATATTGGAACGTTTCGCGCTTATATTATCAGTTATTTACGCAACCATCCCAAAATCCATAGCGACATGACATTTCTCGTTCGGCATTTGGCACCGACAGAACATGGTTTGCCAATCGAAATATACGTTTTTAGTAATGATCAAATCTGGGCGCATTATGAAGCCATTCAAGCCGACATTTTTGATCATGTGTTGGCTGTCATTCCAGAGTTTGATTTACGGATTTTCCAAAATCCAACAGGAGCGGATTTTCAAGCTTTCAAGTCATAAAATAATTTAAATTAAAATGCTACACCACTAAAAAGGAGGTTATCAATGGGAGGCAAAGGAAAGAAGGAGAAGGACAAGAGGGGCCAACAGAAGAAATCAAAACAAGATAAAAATCAAAAAATAAATAGGATAAGAAACGATGGTTAAAATTAGACAATTTAGAAAGGAAGCGCCCATGTCGAAGTTCATTGAACGCATGATTCGCGCAGCGAAATTAGATGTCAACCTTTATGAAGAGGTTGAGGCTGATAAGACGGCCATGAAACAAGCAATGGGAGTTGTGGTTTTGTCTTCCCTTGCGGCCGGTATCGGTAGCATGTCTATGGGGGGTGGAAATTTGGTTTTGGGAACTGTCGCGGCGTTGGTGGGATGGTATATTTGGGCGTATCTCACTTATTTTATCGGTACTAAGTTTCTTCCCGAAGCACAAACAAAAGCTGATCACGGGGAACTGTTAAGAACGATCGGATTTTCCTCTGCGCCAGGTCTAATAAGAGTTTTAGGTGTCATTCCGATGTTCACTCAATTGGTTTTCATGGTGGCTGGAATTTGGATGCTGATCGCTATGGTCATTGCAGTGCGGCAGGCGCTTGACTACAAAAGCACTCCTCGGGCGATTGGTGTATGCATTATCGGATGGATTTTTCAAGCCATCCTTTTAGTGTTCTTATTTTCGTTTGTTAAGGGTGGAGTATAAACGGAGAAAGAGTTGTATGGACTGCAAAAGGTGCTGGGAAAACGATATATTGGATAGGAAAAGGGATGTATAAAGTTGCAGAATTTATTGTTGTCGAAATGTTCCGGCCAATGAAGGCAATGAGCGCTTAATGCAAGCGATTAGTTTTATCGCAAAAAAAATGAATAAAATAAAACGAGTGTATTCTCGAGTGACCACAAAAAAAGATCCACCAACACAGTATGGAAAAGGGCGTGTTTGTAAAAAGCGTGGTTGTAAAGAAGAGGATGGGTAGATTAAAGTAAAATCAGAGGTGTAAAATGAAAAAGCTAATATTTACAATTTTTGTTTTTATTAATATCTCGACTGCTCAACCATCACCACACTTATCTCCACCGACAATATCATTTCAAGGAATTTTAAAAGATACAGCGGGTAATACGATTGCTAACGGTACGTATAATATGACCTTTGAAATATGGAGGTAATTCTGTTAATGGAGTAGTTTGGGGAAAATAAACATTACAAATTAATTAGATAGTCTGTTTGATTAGCTATTTAGCAGAAAATAATTCCGGATAAAACAGAACGCTTAACACCTCAAATTTTTCAGAACAGTTTTTCAGGTTATAATTCGTATTCACCGGGATAATTACAGCTGATGCTGTATTGAGATTTTCTTGACCATTACAATTCAAAATACAGTCGCCCTGCAAAACAAACATAAATAGAAGGTTATCATTTTGATTATATAGCTGTTTCTCTTCTTGACTATTAATTCGCCCCACGTGAACACTGATTAGTCCGGCAGTTGGAGATGTCAAACCAACGTCTCTGTATTCAAACCCATCTATGTACCAAGGCGCCCATCTTGCGATATTTTCTTTATGCAAATGAAAAGATTGTTCATTAAAATTTCTGTCAGCATTAAGCGTTGATGTTGGTAAAGTTAATTCGTAGTCCACATACGTAATATGTTCAGCCGGAGAACTAATTTCTATTGCCTCAAATCCTGCTGAACACTCTAATACTTGATGGCGGATTTCTGGTGGCTGCAAAACGCAATCACCCTCATTCATAATAAATGGCGGACCCTGGTCTTCATAAACCAGCTTCACCCATCCTTTATATATATAAATCATCTGGAAACGGATCTTATGAAAATGGACATAATCAGCAACTGGACCACCATCAGGAATTTTTATATGCGACGCAATTAATCTTCCGCTTTGACGATCTGGTATTAAATCTTTATACAACATGCCCGCCCTGCCAGCAATCCACGGGGATTTATTATTTAGCTCTGTGGAGACAAAAGATTGGGATGCTGGCGGGGTCGTTTCTATCTCTATTTTTTCTTCTTTTATTAGTTGAATGCGAGCATCACCTTTAAATACGATCACTTCTCGCGGATTATCTGCTGGAAAAATGCTCTCTATACGATACCCCAAGTTTTCTGTATAATGCTCAAGAACATCATTTACATTATCACATAAAATTGTTTTGTTTACTTGATTTAGGGTCTTCATATAAAGATAAATCTTTAATATTATTCCTGATGCAAAATCCGGAGAACACGCACAAGCTTAAAAAGGGAGGCCGAAATCAGCGGAAGAAAAACCCAAACAAAAAACTGATCCTTGGGAACGATATATAGGAATCATCTTACTTTTATAATTAGAACCGGAAATCGTTTCCTCATAAATACTAAAACTTAAAAAAGCGTCCGATGCGCTACTAACAACACTAATACAAAGAATAATCAGTATAATTCTCATTTGATTATATTGTGACAATAATATCTTCAAAAGATTTTTTTCTGATTACAGGTACCTCCGCACTATCTGCAGGATACCCAACCGGAATCAGTAAAAACGCTCGTTCGTTTTCAGGGCGTTTCAAAATTTTCTGTAAAAATTTCATTGGACTTGGCGTATGGGTTAATGAAACTAGTCCTGCGTTATGTATTGCCGCTAATAAAAATCCGGCCGCAATACCCACCGATTCATTTACATAATAATTTTTACGCGGTTTATCATAGTCCGCATCCAACACCTGTTTAAATATTACAATTAAATAGGGAGCTTTCTCCAAAAAAGGTTTGTGCCAGTCTGTGCCAAATTGGTTTAAGTCTTCGAGCCATTCTTTGGTAGCGCGGTGAGAATAGAATTCTTTTTCTTCTGCTTCTGCAGCAAATCGAATCTTTTTCTTAATGTCTGGATCTTGAACCAATACAAAACTCCAAGGCTGTTTATTCGCGCCGGACGGAGCTAGTCCTGCTGTTTTTATACAACTTTCAAGAATCTCTAAAGGGACCGACCGACCAGAAAAATCTCTAACAGTTCGTCTTGATTTCATTTGATAATAAAATTTCTGGGATCGGTTTTTCATTTCGTTTTCAGTTATTTCTTTAAAATCTAATTTATGGAATGACATAGCGTTACTTTCATTGTTAGTTTCACAAAGTAGAAATTACCATTAATACCGCCCATGCGCTTATTTGAATCCATATTACTGCTAATATTAGTCGTGCTGATTTATCAGCTTGTTTTTTCAAAACAAAAAGATAAACAACCCATGCAACTGCTGTTTTTTGCGCTTATTTTAATCGTGGTCCAAGTAATGTTCGAAGGATATCGCTGGCAAATGGTCCCTGCTTATTTAAGTTTTGGAATATTATACCTGCGTTTAAAAATAGGCGAACTGAAGTTCACGCAACGATTCAATAAGTTTGCGTGGGGTTTGTGGGCTTTATTCACTGTTGGCCTGCCTGTTGTTTCTCCTGTGTTTAGCCTCCCCCAGCCAACAGGACCTTTTTTAATTGGTACAAAATTATACCACTGGATCGACCAAACTCGACCAGAGTGGTTCACTCCAAACGATGAAAACCCAAACGACTTGCGTGAATTGTTAGTACAGATATGGTATCCTGTAGAAAAAGTAACCGGCAAACCCGTACCTTATCTGTATAACCTCAACATAAGAGCCGATGGGATTGGTGCGGCGGGGGGACTCCCAGGGTTTTTGGTCAGCCATATTGATTTGGTAAAAACACATTCTTTTCTAAATGAAGCAACAATCCAAAATAAGCAATTCCCTCTTTTAATATTATCTCATGGTATTACCGGTTATAAAGAGATTCACACTGCGTTAATTGAAGAACTAACCAGCCATGGTTATGTCGTTGCAGCGCCAGATCATACCTATGATTGCAACCTGACTGTTTTTCCTGATGGGCATATAGCTGATTATAGGTCAGATATTACCGGTTATCCTGATAGTGTTCAAATTCGTCGACAGCAATTAAACACGCGCGCAGCTGATATTAGATTTATATTAGATCAAATGCTTTCTGATGATGAATTCCACAACGTGATTGACTTTGATAAAGTAGGCGTACTGGGTCATTCTTATGGAGGGTCCACGGCTATTCAAGCTGCATATGAGGACAGTCGTATCAAAGCAGTGCTCGCATTAGATAGCTGGATGAATCCCATACCGGAATTGATAATAGAACAGGGAATTTCACAGCCGTTTTTGCACTTAGGTAGGCCCCACTGGGATGATTCTGAATACCCTACAAGTCCTGCCAGGCTCGTACGTTTTTTAAAAAATGTAAGAAAAGATGGAATACATTATACATTACAGGGGGCACGGTATTTAGATTTTAGCGATGTGCCATCATATTTAAACATATCAAATTATCTATTAGAAACGGGAAGCGTGGCGCCCTTGAAAACTATATCTATAGTCAATAAAGTTGTTGTTTCATTTTTTGATAAATTTTTAAAAAACAAATCAAATCAATTTCCGGATAATCTGAAAATCTTTCAAGAACTTCTAAAGCATTAGAGCTACACTCGTTGATTCCAAAAAAAGCGTATTTTCTTTCAATATTGGCCGTTTTTTTAACAGTGCCTTTATGTATAACATCCTCACACATTATTTTGGGTTTTCCTGCTTGGGCTTTTTATGCGTTAATAATGACTATTCTTTACTCCTTTATTATAGTAATAATTCTTCAAATTTATTGGCCAACTAAAAAACAACGCGATGAACTCTGATCCTTTGTTAGGAACGGGTGGTATAATTTTTGTGGGGTTGTACCTGTTCTCTCTAATTGGAATTGGAATGGCTGGGCGAATGGCCCGTAAAGAAAACACTTTATCTGATTTTTATCTAGCGGGCAGAGGAATGGGTGTTTTCGTGCTTTTTCTAACTCTATATGCAACACAGTATAGCGGAAATACAATGATTGGATTCGCTGGAAAAGCGTATCGTGGCGGTTATCAAAGCTTGGTTATGGTTATTTTTATGAGTTCTATTATTGGTGCATATTTTCTTTTTGCCCCAAAATTATTCAGGTTATCAAAAAAACACGGATTTATAACGACGGGTGATTTTATTCATCATCGTTTCAAGAATACCGTACTGACGATTATAATTGTTATAATTTCAATTTTTGCGCTAGGAAATTATATTCTCACAAATTTGAAAGCTATCGGCTACATTGTTGTAGCAGCCACAGGGGGAAGGGTTGGTTTCGCCCAGGGAATAATTTTATTATCACTGATTATGGTCATCTATGAAACTTTGGGAGGTATGCGTAGTGTTGCTTGGTCAGATGTTATTCAAGGTGTTCTTTTACTGGTAGGTGTGATACTAATATTTATAGTGATTCAAGTGGAGTATGGTGGGATGGTAACTTCAGCTGAAATCATCAAAAGTCAAAACCCTGAATTTTTTAACCCTCCAAATTGGACAGAAAAACGATTATGGATAAGCACAATTGGATTGGCGTTTTTCGGCATATCCGTTTATCCCCATGCCATTCAACGCATATACGCTGCAAAAGACGAACATACATTAAAACGATCTTTACAGATTATGGTTTTTATGCCATTGATCACCACAATGTTTATGATGATTGTGGGCTGGGTCGGATTGGCCCAATTCCCGAACCTTGACCGCCAAGGAAGTGAGCAGATAACAATTTTGATGCTTCAGGATATTGGATATAGAATTCCGGCCATGGGGATGATGATTGTACTGTTTCTATCTGCTGCAATTGCAGCTATCATGAGTACTGTTGATTCTGCATTGCTGGCCATTTCTGCAATGGTAACAAAAGATTTATATGGACGTTTGCAGCCTGGAAAAAGTCAGGGCGAATTGATTCGGATAGGAAAAATATTTTCATGGCTGATTATGGGGTTAGCAGTTTTGCTCGCTATTAAACTACCTCAAACTATTTGGCGGCTTATGGAAATAAAGCTGGAATTACTCTGCCAAATTGCACCGGCTATTTTTCTGGGATTACATTTAAAACGTTTGAGTTCAAGAGCTGTTCTTTATGGTGTTATAATAGGAACCATCGTAGCTGTAATTATAACGCTGCATCCTCTTTTACCTACGAAACCTTTGGGTATACACGCAGGAATATGGGGCTTGTTAATTAATGTTCTTGTATTGGTCTTTTTTCAGTTGCGTATACATAAATAATCAAAACCTTAAATAATCCTTCTTTTAGTTAATCTATTTTAAGCTGTAATCTCATCTTTCAATTTTGATATATTTTCGTGACGTTATTCGCCACCAGACCAAACCAGCCCTCGGCATTCGGTGTCTTCCAATCCGTCTAACATAACGGCAATTGTTGGCGCTCAATGGGGCGACGAAGGCAAAGGAAAGATTACCGATTTCTTTGCTTGCGAATCTGACTATGTCGTTCGTTTTCACGGCGGCAACAACGCTGGACACACCATCATCGTAGATGGCAATACCTTTAAGCTCCACTTGATCCCTTCCGGAATTGTTTATGGCGAACCCATGTCTATTATTGGCAATGGTGTGGTTGTTGATCCAAAAGTACTCCTGGACGAAATTGCTTATGTGAAAGAAAAAGGAATAAATCCAAAACTTATGGTAAGCGATCGTGCCCATGTGATTATGCCTTACCATATTGCCATGGATGGCGCTCTTTCCGGACATCAGGGAGACTTGGCTGCGGGAAGCACGCGCCGTGGAATTGCCCCTGTCTATGCAGATAAAATGTTTCGAAATGGTATTCGCATGATTGACCTTTTGGAACCGGATGTATTCAGAGAAAAACTGGAAAAAGGATATGCGTTTTCAAAAGGAATCATTGAAAAAATACTCAATCAATCTTTTGATATTTCTATTGATGAAATTTATAATAATTATTTAAAATATGGTCAAAAACTGAAATTCTATATCCGCGATACATCCGTGGAATTATACAATGCTCACAAATCTGGTAAATCCATTTTATTTGAAGGCGCACAAGGAATTAGTTTGGATGTGGATCATGGTGTTTATCCTTACACCACATCTTCCAATACGGCCGCCGGACATATTTCCACCGGCACCGGCGTAAGCTTCCGAAATATCAACAGAATCATTGGTGTTACAAAAGCATATTTAAGTCGTGTTGGCAATAGTCCATTACCATCAGAAATTCACGGAGAAGAAGCAAAAAGCTTACGGGAGAAGGGTGGTGAATATGGAACCACAACCGGGCGTCCTCGGCGCGTAGGTTGGATAGATTTGGTTCAAGTGCGTCAGGCGGTTCGCGTGAATGGATTGACAGAAATAGCGCTCACAAAATTAGATATATTGAATGGATTTGATAAACTGCCCATTTGCATCGCATACGATGTGCGTGGAAAACGCATCATTGAAATGCCTGCTAGTTTAACCGAATATCGAAATGCAAAACCCATTTACGAAACGCTTCCGGGTTGGGGTAACTTTCCTGAAAATATTTGGGATAAAGGCTATGATGCAATGCCCCAAACCTTAAAAAACTATATTGCATTTATTGAGCGCGAAGTGGATTGCCCGGTAAAAATTGTATCGGTAGGGCCACAACGGCACGAGACTATCATAAGATGATCTTCACCCACAAGGGCACAAAGACTCGAAGGCGGTTTATAATATCTTTGTGTCTTCGTGTCTTCGTGGCATAATCAAATGGCGTTTACGAAAGAAACAATCGACTTCGCCGGGCTCTCTGATTCTGATATCAAAGCCAAGTTAGCGGAACTCAATATCCCACTCACCACTGACGAAGTGCGCAAAATTCAAAATGATATGCTGGGGCGCGCCCCTTCCCTTGCAGAACTCATTTTATTTTCAATTCAAGGGTCGGAACATTGCAGTTATAAAAGCAGTCGCAATCACCTAAAGCAATTTACCACCGAAGGACCTGATGTGGTTCTCGGTGCAAAAGAAGATGCGGGCGTTGTTGCCATTGCCACGGATCATGGCGGCCATCGCTGGTGCATAGTCATGAGTCACGAATCTCATAATCATCCCTCTCAAATTGTACCTTACGAAGGCGCTGCCACGGGAGTGGGTGGAAATGTTCGGGATGTTTTGTGCATGGGCGCTGAAGTCATTGCTGTTACCGACTCATTCCGATTTGGGAATATCAAAAATAATAAAACAAAATGGATTCACGATGGTGTAGTTGCCGGCGTTGCTGGTTATGGTAATGCGTTGGGCATCCCAAACGTCGGTGGTGATTTATATTATCATGATGGCTATAACGAAAATTGTTTGGTCACATTGGTTACGCTGGGCATTGTTCGGGAAGATGATATTATTCATTCTTACGCACCGAAAAATGCGGATGGATATGATTTAATTTTACTGGGCAAACCAACAGACAATAGCGGTTTCGGTGGGGCCAGTTTTGCTTCATTAGAACTTGAAGAAGAAAAGAAAGAGCAAAACAAAGGAGCCGTTCAAGAGCCCAATGCATTTTTGGAACGACATCTATTGAAATCATCTTATGCGCTCTTTGACATCATGAAAGAAAAAGGTTTGATCAATCATATCGGTTTTAAGGATTTAGGGGCGGGCGGTGTGGCATGCGCCAGTGTGGAGTTGGCAGAAACATCCGGCTACGGTGCGGAAGTGTGGATGGATAAAATTCATATTGGGATGGATGGATTGCATCCGTCCGTTTATCTCTGCAGTGAAACTCAAGAGCGATTTATGTGGGTGTGTTCGCCGGATATAACGCCCATGATTTTACACCACTATAATACTACGTTTGATCTCCCCGGCGTTAGCGAAGGTGCCCGCGCATCCGTCGTTGGGAAAATCCAAAATGACGGCCAATATATCGTCCATAATGGCGATGAAGAAATTGTGAATGCGAAAGCAAAAGAAGTGACGGAAGGCTTTTTGTATAATCGTCCATTTGAAGCGCGGGATTCAAATTTTACCGAACCGAATATCTCCAAACCATCAGATTATAATCAAGTTTTGTTGGATATTTTATCCCATGAAAATATGGCAAGTCGCGAGCCCATTTTTGAACAATATGATAAACAGGTTCAAGGACGTATCCATATGGAAACTGGCTTGGCAGATTCCGGGGTCATGGCCCCATTCAATTCTGACAAATATCCGGAAGAAATTCGGAATGTGGGCATTGCTCTATCTACTGATCATAATCCAAGATACGGATTGATTGATCCTTACTGGGGAGGCGTTAATGCAGTGGTGGAATCCATGCGAAACGTGGCGGCTGTTGGTGCAACGCCCCATGCGTTGTCTGATTGTCTCTGTTTTGGGAATCCTGAAAAACCCCATCAAATGTGGGAATTTGTGGAAGCCGTTCGCGGGGTTGCCGATGCGTGTCACGCCATTACTTTGAAGAATAATCCCGATCATGCAACGCCCATCATTGCGGGAAATGTAAGTTTTTACAATGAATCAAAAAATGGCGCCATTCCACCGAGTCCGATTGTGAGTTGCTTGGGCAGGTTGAAAGATGTGTACAAAACGGTGCCGGCACATTTCCAAAAGACGAATTCTATTTTACTCATGATTGGTGAACGAAAAAATGAATTAGGCGGAAGTGTTTATTATAGTTTATTTGAAGAACTTGGGGCGAATATCCCCAAACCTAATTTGGAAGAAGTAAAAAATCAAATTTTTGCGCTCACCGATTGTATTGATGATAAATTGGTTTTGTCCTGTCATGATATTTCTGATGGCGGTATTGCTTCAGCAATTGCTGAAATGACATTCGGAAATAGGATTGGATGTGAAATCAATATTGATAGCAAGCTATCGAACCAACAATTATTATTTTCTGAAACGGGTGGATTTATTTTAGAAATTTCACCAGAAAATCTTGAATCAATTAAAACAAAATTTTCAAATTATGGATTGGATGTTTTTAAAATTGGATCGACAGGTGGAAATACAATTCAAATGAATGATCTTATAAATATAGCTGTAAATGAGACAAAAGAAGCGTGGATAAATGGATTGCAGGAAAAACTATGAGCCATAGAGTTCACAGAGAAAAAAACAATAAATAAATGGCTGACAAATTAACAGAAATGATTATTGGGGCAGCAATCGAAGTTCATAAAATACTTGGACCCGGATTGCTTGAATCTATCTATGAAGAGGCGATGTGTCATGAATTGGCGCTACGTGGTTTAAGCGTAAAAAGGTAAGTTGAAATTGATGTTATATATAAAGGTAAAGTTATTAAAGGGCAACGATTAGATATTTTGGTTAACAATGAAGTTGTTATCAAATTAAAATCTGTTTCTTCTCTTCCGGAAGTTGCCGTGGCGCAAACATTGTCTTACTTAAAAGCAACTAACCTAAAGCGGGCTTTATTAATTAAATTTGGGGAAAAGAAACTTATTGATGGTATTAAAAGAATTTCTAATTAAATCTCTGTGAACTCTATGGCTAATAAAAAAATAGATTACAAATCAGCCGGTGTAGATATTGATGCTGGAAACGAAGCCGTGGATCGCATTAAAGATGGGGTGAAATCAACTTTTACGTCCAATGTGCTTACGGGGCTCGGGAGTTTCGGTTCGCTCTACGATCTGAAACCTATTCTGGAAAAATATGATCATCCCGTTATGGTCCAGAGCATTGATGGTGTGGGGACCAAAACAATAATCGCCCGAAAATTGGGAAAATTCGATACCATCGGCATTGATCTTTTGAGCGCAGCCGCCAACGATATTTTGGTCATGGGTGCGCGACCCCTTACTTTTCTCGACTATATTGCAAACGATAAACTGAAACCCAAAATTGTAGAAGAAATTGTATCCGGAATGGTAAAAGCGTGCAAAGAAACGGGGGTCTCTTTGGTCGGTGGTGAAACAGCCGAAATGCCCGATACTTATCTTCCCGGCGAACATGATTTGGTGGGCATCATAACCGGTGTGGTGGAAAAAGAAAAAATTATTACGGGTGAAAATATCAAACCCGGTGATGTGGTGTTGGGACTTCCATCTAATGGATTACATACTAACGGCTATTCCTTCGCCCGAAAACTCTTTTTTGAAATTGGCGGATACGATGTGAATGATACGATCCCGGAATTGGAAAAATCTTTGGGACTTACCTTGCTTGAACCACATATTAATTATACGAATCATGTTTTTTCTGTTTTGGACAAGGTCATTGATGTTAAAGGTATTGCCCACATTACAGGTGGTGGATTGGTGGAAAATATTCCAAGAATTTTACCGGATGGTTGCGGTGTGGAAGTTCAAAACGGATCCTGGCCTGTATTACCCGTTTTTAATGTAATGCAATCCATCGGCGATGTGGATGAAAATGAAATGTATCGGGCATTCAATATGGGAATCGGCATGGTCTTTGTTGTTGATTCGGCTCATGTGGCTTCGGTGAAAAATGCGTTAAAAAGCTTAACAAAAGTTTATGAGATTGGATCAGTGGTAAGTGGAGAAAAACATGTTTCAATTAATTGAACCACTGAGCTTTATGAGAAAAACCAATAGGAAGTTTTCTCTGTGGTCCAAATAGCAATTATCCAATTCCCCGGTTCAAATACGGAGCGAGAAACACTTATGGCTTGTCATCGTGTAGGATTGAATCCTATAGAGTTTTTATGGAATGAGTCGGTAGAAAGATTGTCGGACTTTGACGGATATATTATAGTGGGTGGTTTCGCATACGAAGACCGATCTCGTGCCGGCGTGATTGCAGCATTGGATCCCATTATGAAGCAAATCAAAATTGAAGCTGAAAATGGAAAGCCCGTTTTGGGTATCTGCAACGGGGCTCAAATTCTGGTGGAAAGCGGTCTTGTCCCCGGCTTGGAAAATCACCGCGTTGGCATTGCCCTTACAGATAATAAACGAGTGAAATCTGGGCATGTGGTTGGTATCGGTTATTATAATACCTGGGCAAATTTGCATATGTCCGCACCATCCACCCGTTGTGCTTTTACGTTACATTTAAAAACGGGAGATTGGATTAATGTTCCGCTGGCTCATGGTGAAGGGCGTTTTATTATTCCAGATGAATTGTTGGAGACAATGATCGCCAATGGCCAAACGGTTTTTCGTTATTGTGATAATGATGGGAAAATTGTGGATGAATTCCCAACCAACCCCAACGGATCCATGCACAATTTAGCGGCAGTGTGTAACGCAGAAGGAAATGTCATGGCCATGATGCCCCATCCGGAACGAACTAAAAATGGAGATGCCATCTTTTCTTCCATGAAAGAATTTATTGAAAATGGGAATCCAATTTCAGACCACACATTGTCTTTTGACCGCCCACATTATAAAGTAGCAAATTACGAATCGAACGGCGATTCAACGGAATGGGTCATTGATATGATTATTACTGATAATGAAGCTGCGTCCGTCCATAATGCATTGGATCATTTGCGATACGATGTTTCTATTACGCGCCAAACCCATTGGGAAATATCCACGGACGGAGAGCGAAAGTCCATCCTGCAAAAAATTGACAAAACAGGCGAACTCTATAATTCTAATAAGGAATTCATCAGCAAAACCGTATCGGCGGAAAACACCGCTTCTTTCTTGGTTCGGCAAAAAGAAGATATGATCGGACGGGCAAAATTCGAATCCCTGACGGAACGATTTGAAATTGATGGAATAACCGAAATTAAGCGCGGTGTTATATGGAATGTGACCGTGAATGGCGGTAATATTGAAACTGTTTTTAAACAAATTTTGGACTCTCACATATTATTCAACCCATTATCTCATGAATGCTATCGAATCAACTGAACATTATAAAGACCGCATTAAGGCGGAATTAAATAACACTTTAACCGAGACAGCTTTGCCCAATGGAAACAAACGCACGGGCAAGGTACGAGACCAATATGATTTCGGCGATAAAGTTGCGCTTATTACCACGGACCGCCAAAGTGCCTTCGATCGTGTGTTGGCGTCTATTCCTTTTAAAGGGCAGGTCTTGAATCTCACCAGCGCATGGTGGTTTGAACAAACAAAACATATTATTCCAAACCATGTGATTTCCGTTCCCGATCCCAATGTAACCCTTGCAAATAAATGTGACGTCTTCCCCATTGAATTTGTGGTTCGCGGATATATTACCGGCAGCACAAGCACATCCCTTTGGACGGTTTATAATAACGGTAACCGCGAATATTGCGGAAATGATTTACCGGAAGGATTAGTGAAGAATCAAAAGCTCGACTCCAATATGCTTACGCCCACCACCAAGGAAGAACATCACGATCGTCCTATTGCACCTGATGAAATTGTGAGTGAAGGTTGGATGACGCAGGAAGACTGGGATTATTGCAGCGAAAAGGCGTTGGAACTTTTTACATTCGGACAAAAGAAAGCGGCTGAAAATGGCATGGTGTTGGTGGACACAAAATATGAAATGGGTCTCGATACCGATGGAACCATTCGACTCATTGATGAAATCCACACGCCGGATTCAAGCCGTTACTGGATTGCTAAAACATATGATGAACGCATGGTTGCCGGACAAGAACCCCAGAATATTGATAAAGAATTTTTACGTCTTTGGTTTGTGGATAATTGTGATCCGTATAATGATGAAACTTTACCTGAAGCGCCAGAAGAATTGGTCGCCGAACTATCGAGCCGCTACATCTATTTGTATGAGACTATTACGGGTGGGGTGTTTCCATTCCCCGATGCGGGGAAGCCGGTTAGTGATAGAATTAATGAAAATTTAAAGGAAGTCTTATGAAAGCAGTCATTATCATGGGCTCTATTTCAGACGAACCCCATGCAAAAAAAATAACTGATAAACTGGATGAATACGGAATCGCCTGGGAACAGCATGCAGCATCAGCCCACAAACAACCGTTGAAAGTTTTAGATATTTTGACCGCGAATAAAGATGGAAAAGATATTGTGTATATCACCATCGCCGGTCGGTCCAATGCGCTATCCGGATTTGTGGCTGCCAATTGTGAATTTCCAACCATTGGGTGTCCACCTTTTGCAGATAAAACAGATATGCTGGTGAATATTCATTCCACTTTGCAAATGCCAAGTAATACACCGGTGCTGACTATTCTCGATCCGAGTAACTGTGCTTTAGCGGTTAAAAGAATTTTCGGTGTCTAATAAATTAAACACAATTTCACCGTTGGATGGACGCTATGCAAATAGTATAAAAGATTTGTCTGACACCTTTTCTGAATCTGCGCTCATGGGCTATCGCCTGAAAATAGAAATTGAATATCTCATTGCATTGGGTAATGAAAAAGCTATCAAGAATTTGCAATCTTTTTCCAAGGATGAACAATCCCGCCTTCGGAAGATTTACCAGAACTTCAATACATCCGGCGCTGAAAAAGTCAAAGAAATTGAAACAAACACCAACCATGATGTAAAAGCGATTGAATATTATATTCAAAGTAAGGTCAAAAAATCTCTTCATCCGTGGATCCATTTTGCACTCACGTCTGAAGATGTGAATAATTTATCCTATTCTCTCATGTGGCAAAATGGATTAAAACAGGTTTATCTGCCAACTCTGCTTTCTGTGAATAAAAAATTAAAGAAATTGGCTCGGAAGTATAAAGGCTCACCTATGCTGGCTTTGACTCACGGTCAGCCCGCAACACCCACAACCTTCGGAAAAGAATTGGCCGTGTTTTGTTCGCGCCTTGATAGACAAATTCCTCAAATGAAATCTCATCCGCTGTTGGGAAAATTTGGCGGCGCTACAGGAACCTGGTCCGCCCAGACGGTGGCTTATCCAAAAGTAAATTGGTTAAATTTTTCTGAACGATTCATCAAAAAACTCGGGCTCGAGCCAAACTTAATTACGACCCAAATCGAACCCCACGATTCACTGGCAGAAAGTTTTCATCAAGTGGTTCGTATCAATTCTATCTTGACCGATCTCTGTCGTGATATGTGGGCTTATATTAGTCGCGGCATTCTTGGACAAAAAAAAGTGGCCGGTGAAGTGGGCTCCTCTACCATGCCCCATAAGATCAATCCCATCCAATTTGAAAATGCTGAAGGCAATATGGGTATCGCCAATGCGCTTCTGAATCATTTCGCCGCCAAACTTCCTGTTTCACGAATGCAGCGGGATCTCACTGATTCAACTACTTTACGAAACCAAGGTGTGGCTTTGGGACATTCGTATTTAGCCCTGCATAATATTTTAAAAGGATTGAGCCGGATTACTATTAACAAAACCCAAATGTCGAAAGAGCTGGATAATCATTGGGAAGTGCTGGCTGAAGCAATTCAGACAATCCTGCGGAAAAGTGGGAAACGGGACGCGTACGAACAGTTGAAAGTACTTACCCGGGGTCAATTTATCAACGCAGAGGCTATGGCCAATTTCGTTTCCGGGCTGAAAGTTTCTGATGAAGATAAACAAACGTTAATAAACCTGACACCAGCAGGCTACATCGGCCTTGCGCCCAAATTGGTGGACCTTATATAATGTGCGGTATAGCCGGTATTTATTCACATAAGCCTGTTGCGGCAGAACTCTATGATAGTATCATACACTTACAGCACCGTGGACAGGATGCAGCCGGTATCATGACCTATGATGATCGCATGCACAAAGAAAAAGGCATGGGTCTAGCAAAAGAAGTTTTCAACAAAACAAACATGGAATTGCTTACCGGGAACATCGGCATTTCTCATAATCGTTATCCCACTCACGGTGGATTTAGTCATGGCGAAGTTCAACCATTCTGGACATCGGTCCCTTATGGAATTGCCTTGGCTCATAACGGGAACCTTACCAATTATCAGGAACTTGCAGAAGAAATCACCAATAAGGACAGTCGTTATTTAAACACCAATTCTGATTCAGAAGTGTTGCTTCATTATTTTGCAGATTTACTTCACACAAATAATCCTCCCGAAGATAGTGAAGAGTTTTTCTATCTCTTATGCAGTGCGGTTACCAAAATTTTTAAACATGTTAAGGGCGCCTATTCTGTGGTTAGTCTCGTCATTGGAAAGGGGCTCGTGGTATTCCGCGATCCCCAGGGAATTCGTCCGCTGGTGAAGGGCGAAAGATCTAATGATAATGGCGGAAAGGATTATATTTTTGCTTCAGAAAACACCATGTTTTATGCATTGGGATATGAACCAAAAGGAACAGTTCTCCCGGGTGAACTCATCTATGTGGATGAAGCTGGAAATGTATTCAACAAGCGCTTGGTTAAAAAATCATTTAATCCCTGCATTTTTGAATATGTGTATTTCGCTCGACCCGATGCGACCCTGAACGATGTTAGTGTGTACCGATCGCGCCTGCGCATGGGACAAAACCTGGCTGAAGCATGGAAGAAAAAATATCCTGATATCATTCCAGATATTGTGATACCAGCGCCCAGCACAGCCAACACCGCAGCCCTTTCTTTTGCCCACGAATTGGGAGTTCGATATTCTGAAGGATTGTATAAAAATACATTTATCGGGCGAACCTTTATTATGCCTGGACAGGAAGAGCGAAAGAAATCTGTGAAATATAAATTGGTGCCGCAAGAAACAGAAATTCGTGATAAAAGAGTGATGATTATGGATGACAGTATTGTTCGCGGAAATACGAGTCAAGAGATAGTACGTATGCTTCGGGACTTTGGCGCCAAAGAAGTTTATTTTGCCGTGGCGTGCCCGCCGGTGAAATCGCCTTGCTTTTATGGTGTGGATATGCCCACCAAAAGTGAGCTCATTGCTGGGAACATGAGCGAAGATGAAATTCAAAAGTACCTGAAAGTGGATGCACTTCTTTATCAGAAAATTGACGATTTGGTGGAGGCAGTTACCCGGAGGGGGGATCACCATATTGATACCCCTTGCATGGCTTGTTTGGATGGAAACTATGTTGGGAATGATATTGATGACGCCAAAATCGCTCAAATGGAAGCCATGCGCACGAATGACCGGAATGGTAAATAAAATATTAGTCATCGGTTCCGGCGCTCGGGAGCATGCGATTGTTCGGGCCTTCGATCGCTCTCACCAAGAAAAAGAGATCTTCTGTCTAGCGTCTAACATGAACCCCGGCATTGCAGAACTCTGTGATGAAATATTAATCGGAAATTTTAATAATCCTGAATTTGTGGTGAGTTATGCCAAAGAAGTTGGGGCAACACTGGCCATTATCGGACCAGAAAATCCCTTGGCGAATGGCGTGGCGGATGCATTGTGGGAAGCTGGTGTAAAAGTAGTAGGGCCCAAAAAAGATTTAGCCCAATTGGAAACATCTAAAGCATTTACCCGGGATTTGTTGAAAGAATATGACATCCCCGGTGGGCCACAATATGAAACATTTAATTCCATGAATGGTGTGGCCGATTTCTTAAATATATTGGGTAAAAATTATGTGGTGAAATATGATGGTCTCGCTGGGGGTAAAGGCGTAAAAGTATCAGGTGATCATTTGCATTCCCACGAAGAAGCTTTGGCTTATTGCCAAGAATTGGTTGAAGGGGGGGGCAAATTCGTCATTGAAGAAAAATTCATTGGTGAAGAATTTTCGCTCATGAGTTTTTGTGATGGGGACACATTAAAACACATGCCGGTAGTGCAGGATCATAAGCGGGCTTACGAAGGAGATACGGGACCAAATACCGGCGGCATGGGCACTTATTCTGACGCCAATCACTCCCTTCCTTTTATGGCGGATGATGATATAACTCAAGCTCACAATATCAATATTCAAACCGCCATGGCGGTAAAAGACAAATTTGGTGAAGGGTATAAGGGCATCCTTTATGGCGGATTTATGGCAACAGCAACAGGTGTAAAGCTAATTGAATACAATGCCAGGTTTGGCGATCCGGAAGCAATGAATGTTTTGTCCTTGCTGGAGGCAGATTTTATTGATATTTGTAATGGCATTGCTGATGGCGCATTAGATAAAGTTGATGTCCGGTTTCAAAATAAAGCCACCGTTTGTAAATATGCTGTTCCAGATGGATACCCGGACAATCCAATAAAAGGCAAGTCCGTTGATGTGTCACAAATCGAAAATCCGGACGGCTTATTTTATGCATCCGTTGATTTTAAAGGAGCGAGTTTGGTTGAAGCTGGTAGCCGAACCGTCGCAGTTGTGGGAATAGCCGATACAATTTCAAAAGCAGAAATAATTGCAGAAAAAGAAGTGTCATCTATAACCGGACCGCTTTTTCACCGTGCTGACGTTGGTACAAATGCGTTAATCCAAAAGCGTGTCGATCACATGAATTCACTCCGATGATCAAACTGGCTGTTCTTGGTTCAACTAACGGAACCGATCTGCGGGCAATCATGGCGGCCATCTCAAAAGGTGCATTGGATGCTGAAGTGTCCGTTGTTATTTCTAACAGGAAAAGCGCTTACATCCTTGAGCGCGCTCGTAACTATGATGTGCCGGCGATCTTTATATCACATAAAGAAAAAGCTCGAGAAGCATTTGATGCCGAGATGACTACAGTTTTAAACAAGCTCGGCGTTGACCTGGTTCTGCTCATCGGTTTCATGCGCATCCTTTCACCACAATTTTGCCGCGTCTGGCAGAATAAACTTTTGAACGTTCACCCGTCGCTCCTTCCTAAATATGCTGGCAAAATGGATACCAACGTTCATGAAGAAGTACTAAAAAACGGCGATGCTGAAACAGGATGTACAATCCATTTTGTTACAGAAGAAGTGGATGGCGGCCCGATTCTAATACAGAAAAAATGCCCTGTTTATGACAATGATAACGTGGATACGCTTAAAGGCAAAGTTCAAGCTTTGGAAGGTAGCGCATTTGTTGAAGCTATTAACATAATCAAAGGGAGAGGTACGTTTGAGTAATCTATCTGCAAAAATGATTATACAATCGTTGTTAGTTTTTCTCTTCAGCGGGTGTGGACAAAAACAATCTGCCGATTTAATCGTCATTGGTAATATTTACACCATGAACGCTGATCAACCAAGCGCTGAAGCTGTTGCTATAAAGAATGGTGAAATTTTATTTGTTGGTAGCCGCAAGACTGCTGAAGGCTATAAGCGGTTTTCAACGAAAGTGTTCGAAGTCCCCAATGGAATGGTGCTTCCTGGGTTTATTGACACACATGTACATCTTTTGTGGGGTGGTCTTGAAGCAACTGAATGTGACCTTCATGATTTAAGATCTGCAGAAGATATTTATACTGTTATTCGCAACTACATTAAGAGTCGCCCCGGTGAAGATTGGGTCCGCGGGGGTGGCTGGGAAGTTCCTGTGTTCCCTGGTGGAAGCCCACGTAAAGAATGGCTAGATATTATTGAGCCGGAACGTCCTGTAATTTTGTATTCAGCAGACGGTCACTCTGCCTGGGTGAATTCCAAATCGTTGGAGCTGGCTGGTATCGATCGCCACACACCCGACCCGTTGAACGGTCGCATTGATCGAGATCCGGACACCGCGGAACCCAGCGGCACCTTGAGAGAAAACGCTATGATGCTTGTGGGGAAATTTTTACCAGCTTACTCCAAAAAACAAATTGAAACCGGACTGATTAATGCTGCTCAAACAGCCAATCGTTTTGGTGTCACTGGTATTCTAGACGCCGGTATTGGGGAAATCGATGGGTTGTCTGCGTATCGGAATTTATCAAGGAGCAAAAAGGTGAGCCTTCGGATTTCGGCTTCACAATACGCTGAGCCCGCTGACTGGCGTAAGAGCCTAGAAAAAATGAAAACCCTTCGTTTTATCGATAAAAATTGTCGGATGAACACAGTAAAGCTTTTTGCTGACGGCGTAATCGAAGGTCGTACCGCCGCACTGCTGGAGCCTTATCTGGGAACAGAAGACCGTGGAATATTGAACTGGCATCCCGATAGTATGAATTCAGCCATTGCCGCATTTGACAAAGCCGGGTTTCAGGTGCACGTCCATGCCATCGGTGACCGCGGCATCCGCACTACACTGGACGCTTTTGAGTACGCCCAAGATATAAATGGTCCTTCCGATAAGCGTCACATGATGTCACATATTCAATTGATTCACCCCAACGATCAGCCACGGTTTAATGAATTAGGTATTACCGCCAGTTTCCAGTCTCTGTGGGCTTATCCCGATGATTATATCACACAAATGACCCTCCCCGTTTTAGGGCCCCAGCGATCCGAGTGGCTCTACCCCATTGGGAGCGTGGAAAAAACAGGCGCACACATTACCGGCGGAAGCGATTGGACCGTATCCTCTTTGAATCCGCTTGATGCAATTGAAGTAGCTGTAACACGTCGCGAGCCAGGTGAACTCAAGGGTGAAGCATTACTGCCCAGCGAAGCAGTTGGCCTGTCAACCATGCTAAAAGCGTACACTATTGACGGGGCTTACAGTCTTTTTCTGGAAGACAAAGTGGGGTCAATCCAAGTAGGAAAGCGGGCCGATATCATTTTTCTAGACCGCAACTTATTTTCAATCCCCTCCCATGAAATCCATTCAGCAAAAGTTACGCACACTTTCTTCGATGGAAAGCTTATCTATGAAAAATGAATATTATTGTTCGTCTGTAACTGTGTTTATGTGCTGTAGTTTTTGCCGACTCATATCATTGCTGTGCCAAATCACGGCAACACATGAACGCATAAACATATGAATACTTTTACAAGATGCTTTCAAAACCAACACTAAACAAAAATCCAACCCAGATAAAACGGGCACTTATTTCTGTTTTTAACAAAACAGGAGTTGTGGAATTGGCTCAAACATTAGCAAATCTCGGTGTAGAAATATTATCCACCGGCGGGACGGCAAAAGCGTTACGTAATGCAAATATTCCCGTTACAGATGTAAGCGATTATACCCAATTCCCGGAAATAATGGACGGCCGTGTGAAGACGATCAGCCCACTCATAGAAGGCGGTATACTCGGACTTCGGGATATACATTCTGATGATGCGGAAGCAAACCAGATTAAATGGATCGATCTTGTGGTGTGCAATCTTTATCCATTTTCCAAAACCATTTCCAAGGAAGAATGTGACTTGGCGCTAGCGCTGGAAAATGTGGATATCGGCGGTCCTACCATGATCCGATCCGCAGCGAAAAATGTGGGGTGGGTTTGTGTCGCAGTAAATCCTTCAAATTATTCCACAATTTCTGACGAACTTCAATCCGGTGAGATATCATTTGAAACGCGGCAAAAATTATCGGCCAAAGCTTTTGGCCATACGGCCCAATACGACACCATTATCCATAATTATTTAAAAGCGGAAAATCTATCCGATGATTTTTCCATGACATTTGAAAAACATTCCGAAATGCGTTACGGCGAAAATCCACATCAGTCGGCTGCTTCCTACAAGATCCCCGAGAATAATGAGCCCAACATTCTGAATGCAACGATTCACCAAGGCAAACAGCTCTCTTACAATAATATTATGGATGCGGATGGCGCCTTGGCCTGCGTAAAAGAATTTGATGAATGCGCTTGTGTTGTTGTGAAGCATTCCAATCCCTGCGGCGTAGCTATTGGTGATGACTTATTGGATGTATATACGCGAGCTTTTAACGCGGATTCCCTTTCCGCTTTCGGAGGGATTATTGCACTCAACCGTACCTGTACAAAAGAAGTGGCAGATGCTATCAGTAAAGTTTTTGTAGAGATTGTATTAGCGCCAAACTTTGAACAGAAAGCTTTGGATATTTTCAAAAAGAAGAAGAATCTTCGTGTGTTGGAAATTGGCGAATTTGGGAAACGATCACCTAAACTTGAAGTCAGAAACATAGATGGCGGGTTACTGATTCAAGATTCAGACCTAAACACATTAACACGCGAAAGCCTAAGTACCGTAACGAAGGCGCAACCATCAGAACAAGAATTAGATACGGCGTTATTCACCTGGAAAGTATTGCGCCACGCTAAATCCAACGGCATTCTTATTGCAAAAGAAAACACTACGGTTGGTCTTGGCGCCGGTCAGGTCAGCCGGGTGGATGCGGTCCATATGGCTCTGCAGAAAGGCGGCGAAAATGTAAAAAGCGGCGTTCTTGCTTCCGATGCCTTCTTTCCCTTTCGAGACTGTATCGATGCTATCAAAGATTCAGGTATAAAAGTGGTGATGCAGCCCGGCGGATCTATTAGAGATCAGGAAGTGATTGACGCCTGCGACGAATATGGCATTGCCATGATCTTCACCGGAATACGGTGTTTTAAACATTAATACTGTGGAACGCTTGGATCCTCCGGTTGAGACCAAGCGTCTAATGCCCTCTTCCAGGTTTGTAACATCATATCCCAGGGGTTCTAAATATTGACAGATCCGGGCGGGGCTCACGCTTTATAAAACTCTAATCGATCTGTAATAATTCCATCGACCCCGTTGTCTAACAGCCAATCTATGGCAGGCTTTGTGTTGATTGTCCAGGCGTTTATGCGCAACCCTTTCTTTTTCGCATAGACTAGGAGATCTTTTGTGATAATGTCCCCCCTAGGATGTATAAAATCCGGGCGTGCTACAAAAATAAGCGGTATAAGTTCTCTATGTTTTAAAATCCACCCGGTTGGAATTTTCTTATTAAACTTCTTTACTGCCCATAACGTTAATGGGTTAAAGCTTGAAATAATGGTTCTATTGATTTTTCTGGTCTTATTAATAATTTTCACAGCATTGTAAGCCGTCTTTATATCAAACCACCTGTGTGTTTTAATTTCAACATTGATCAGAATTTCATTATCTAAAGCATTAAAAACTTCTTCAAGAGTATAAATCCGTTCGTTTGTTTTGTTACTGTTGCTTGCAGTGTTCCGCAAATGCAGGTCTTGGAAGTCCATATGATGTATATATCCAAAGCTATCTGTTTTTCTTTCCAGGTCAAAATTATGTGAACAAACGACCACGCCATCCTTTGTTGAAAGGACATCCATCTCTATGGCTGGTATTCCCGCAACCATTGCATACTTATAGGAAGAAAGAGTGTTTTCCGGATGCTGCAACAGCGCTCCGCGATGGGCAAACCAAAGGGGTTTTTGCTTATATATACTGTCTGCCCAGTATGGGCGCCATGATAAAAAATAAGTCATGACTACAGCAATTAAGGCGATAACGATATAATATAACATCACAGTGTCTAGTGGAAAGATAAACTTAAATAGGTTTCCTTGTGCCGAAAAACAACCTTGTCAGAGAATATTGATCCCGCCGCCGTTGGTTTGTACACTTAAAAAGCTGTAAAATCCTAACAAATTTTTAAAGGAAATTCATGATTTTATCAGCGGTGTTTATTGCTTTATTTTTAACCATTTATCTATTTATTAAAGACGCGGGAGATAAGCAAGTAGTTAGTAGTCGTTTTGATTCGTTTTATCAGCCCTTTCAGGCTGAAACAATTGTACAGCACAACTATACTGTTAAACCAGAAACCATATGGAAAGCTCTGCTTTCTCTCCAAAATTATTCGTTGTGGTTTCCAGGTATCAATAGACTATTACCCGTTATTGACTCCCCCCGTTATGTTCATCGATTTTCATTTGATCGTTTTGTTTTTGAACCCGGTGCCTTTATAAAAATCCGCCCAAGAACCTTTTTACCTTCATTCAATGGGCGTATTTTGGAAATAGAGCCTAACAAAAAACTAGAAATGGAAATGCGGTTCAATCCTGTAAGCAAAGAAACTGTTTCTTTCCAAATCAACCTAATGCCTTCAGGTTTTTCAGAGGTTGTTTGCAAGCGTAGCAGTCATGGTTTATTTTCATTTTTAACAACGTGGGGGTTTGCTGATCGCGGGTCTGCAATTTTGCAAAACCTTGCAGATTTTCTACCAGATGATACAACTGATAATAAAAACGAAGATGAAAACGCAATTGTAGATAGTGGTCCCAAATTAAGTCGTGAAACAATTATCGCTCAAGCGGTACAGGCGGGGCTTGATGGTAATATGGATTTGATTAATGCTGTTCCTGATAAACCAACTCGGGGATTAGCTAAGGCCGCTTTATTAAAAGCCAAACGCTTGGGCAGAATGCCTGAAAACCTTGTAAAAGCATTAGACGCTGCTCCCATTCCTTCGTCGGAAGAAAACACTCCTTCTCAATCTACTGGTGGTTTACCAGCGTTTGATAACAATGAAGATCTGATTGCCTATGTTGTTAATATGGCTCTTGAAGGAGATATGGATCCTATAAATAACATTCCCGAAAAACCATTACGTGGCAAAGCAAAAGCGGCAATGATAAAGGCAAAGCGTACGGGTGAATTACCCCCAATGCCTTCCATTCCTGAACTAGCTGTTCCGACCCCCGCCTCCGATAAACAAGAAACTGAATCAGAGCTTATTGCGCGACTTGTAGACGCTGGGGTTACCGGCAGTATGGATGAAATAAATGCTCTAGAGAACAAAGTGTTGCGAGGCAAAATCAAAGCAGCCATCATCCGAGCTAAACGCACTTCAAAATAATCTTCTCGACTTAATGCCACGTTATGCAATTTTAGTTGAGGGGCATTTTAATATTTATGCCAAAACATGTAACAGTATTCTTCGATACAAACCCGAGGAAGCTGTTTGCTGTGTCGATTCAGAAAACATGGGTAAAACAACAAATGATGTTATGAAAATTGGCGGGGACACGCCCATTGTTAATAACATTAATAATGCTCTTCAATATAATCCCGATTCTTTATTAATTGGAGTTGCAACACTGGGGGGGTATTTACCTGAAAATATGCGCAAAATTGTTTTAAGCGCCATTGAAAAAGGGTTAAATATTGTGTGCGGGCTACACGAGTTTTTAAGCAATGATCTTGAGATTTCCGGGCTTGCTAAAAAGCACGGTGTTATTATTACCGACTTGCGCAAACCACCCGTTCCTCTATCTTTTACTAAAGGCTCATGGAAAAATAGAAATACACCTGTGTTGTTAACAATTGGAACCGATTGTGATTCTGGAAAAATGACTGCTGCATGGGAAATCAAAAATAAACTTCAAAAGAAGGGTATAAAACCAGCATTCGTTGGAACAGGGCAAACAGGCATCTTGCTTGGAGAAGCCGGGGTTGCTGTTGACGCAGTTATAAGTGATTTTGTGGCAGGAGCAATCGAAGCGGAAATTGACAAGGTCGCCGCTTCGTGTGATATTGTCATTGTAGAAGGTCAGGGTTCATTGACTCACGCTGCATATTCTGGGGTAACATTAGGGTTATTACACGGTTCCATGCCGGATATGCTCGTTATGTGTCATGAGCCAGCAAGAAAATTTGACACGTTTGATTATCCAATGCAGCCTATGAACAATAACCTTCAATTAAATACTGATTTGATGAAACCTTTTAAATCTACTATCTGTGTTGGCGCCTGTTTAATTACCATTTCTGAAAACGATGTATCAGCTAAAGAAACAATAATGAATTATAATCATGATTATGATTTTCCCGCGGACGATATAGTTCGGTTTGGGGGAGGGTCTATTATCAGTAACATTATAGGCTCTTTGAACTCAATATAAACTTATCTAACTACTTTATATTGTAATTGATTCATTTTATTATTTACTCTGTGTTTATAAACTAACTTTAGTTGCAGCTCTTCTTCCATCTCGTAGAACAGGGGCACGCCTTTTCCAAAAACATGAGGGTGAGGCGTTAAATAAAGGTGGGTTAAATATGGGGCAAAAAGCGTATTTGTTCTGCCGCCGCCAGCAATAAAGCATTTTTCTGAATTTAGGCGGCCTAATACCGTTTTTGGATTATCTTTTCTATGAACAATAATAATATTGCGACCAATCAGTTCATTTTGCATGCATTCATAGGTGTTGGAACCCATAATAACCGGGTAGCCCATTGTTTGTTCTTTAAACAAATGTAAATCTTGCGACCAGTCTATGGT
>OFIZ01000021.1_pt1 | contig 30682 bp, 14 predicted proteins | sample 1540161 | NCBI WGS metagenome assembly OFIZ01 (sample SAMEA104347373, study PRJEB22522) | marine metagenome | biome: marine biome; feature: marine water body; material: seawater | collected 2015-09-01T00:00:00Z | depth 1403 m
ATATTGGGTTATGGCTACAGGAGAAACAACAAGCACCCAAAGTCTGACAGTTGCTCCAATTATGCTTTTTCTTGGTTATATCATCGTTATTCCAGCGGCACTTATTTACCGGGATAAAAAATAGCATATTAAATTTGGGATCGTAGTTCAGTTGGTTAGAACGCCGGCCTGTCAAGCCGGAGGTCGAGGGTTCGAGTCCCTTCGGTCCCGCTCTCTAAAACCCCGTTTTCTCGTCGAGAGATCGGGGTTTTTTGTTGCCCATATTCGTCAATTCTATTTGGACAATAATGGACAGAAATGGTCAGTTTTTCCATAACCACCGTTCAAATACCGAACATTTTTTGGTTAACATACTCGGCGAACTCTGTTATATGAAAATTGAAAATTGAAAGTGTTTATAATTGGACCGGGGCCTGGAAAGGGTGTTTGGTGTGAACAGAAAACTAAATTTGTCTTTCTGTTCTGGAATCAAAGAAACATAGTTTTTTTGTATTAAATCCTATCTTGACAGAATCCTTTAAGACAGTTGTATCAATGCCACGCATTTTTGCTACCATCGTATTCTCACCAGCGTCAAGGTGTAAAATAGTTTCATTGCCAAGGGGTTCTGCAAACAATAAAGGTAAAGCACACCCATCATCAGCCAACTTTATTGTTCCAGGCCTGATACCAATAGTTATATTTTTACCATCTAATTCATCAATATTTGAAACGTCTTCCAAGTTAATTGATAAAAACTCATTTTTGAATTTTCTGTTTTTAATCATACCGCTTATTAAATTCATGGGTGGAGACCCAATAAAACCAGCCACAAATATATTTTCCGGATTTCTATACACTTCCATCGGTGTTCCAACTTGTTGGATAACCCCTTGATTTAGAATTACTATTCTATCACCCATGGTCATTGCTTCTACTTGATCGTGGGTAACATAAATCATGGTTGTACCTAATTCTTTATGCAGTTTTTTTATTTCTGCACGCATCTCAATGCGTAATTTCGCATCAAGATTGGATAAGGGCTCGTCAAATAAAAACACTTTTGGTTTTCGAACAATCGCACGACCTAATGCAACTCGTTGCCTTTGGCCACCTGAAAGTTCTTTTGGTTTACGGTCCAATAGATCTTCGATTTTTAATATTTCGGCGGCGGTTTGTACACGTTTATTTATCTCATCTCTATGAATCTTTCTTATTTTCAGACCAAAAGCTAAATTATTAAACACGTTCATATGCGGGTATAGAGCATAATTTTGAAATACCATAGCAATATTTCTATCTTTGGGTGGCAAATTTGTAACGTTTCTATCTCCAATATGGATCTTACCCATTGTGGGTTCTTCCAATCCTGCAATCATTCTCAAAATAGTTGACTTACCACACCCTGACGGTCCGACTAATACTAAAAATTCGCCAGCAATCACATCTAAAGTAATATCCGGGATTACAAGAGTATCTTTTCCAAATACTTTTTTTATGTTATTAAGTTTTACACTTGACATAATATCCTTAATCTAATTATTCCAAATGCTTCCATATTTTTTCTCCTTTCTGTTTTTAAATTTACACATCATCCCACAAACAAAAAACCTTGTTAATGGATGAAGCTCTTGTTAAAACCTATTTCTTTGGGTGGGGGTTATTTCACCAGCATCATCTTCCTGGTCTGTATAAAACTTCCACTTTCGATTTGAACAAAATAAAGGCCGCTTGGCTGATGGCTTCCATCCCATTTGATGCTGTAATTCCCTGTAAATAATTCATCATTTATAAGTGTTGTGATTTCATGTCCGACAAGATTATACACCTTAACCGTAACAAACTCTGTTCGAGGAATTGAGAACTCTATTGTGGTCGTTGGATTAAAGGGATTGGGGTAAGCAGGATCCAAGCTATAATATTTTATTAATCGGTGATCATCATCTTCACTCATTGCCTGTTCATCCATCCAGTCCAATCGTGCCGTGATCCAATCGGTCAGATAATCTATTTCATTTTCGTATGACCCGCCCACATAGGCGTTGGGCCAGATATATTGGTCCAGGATCGGCCAACGCTGGAAATTGCGAATCTGGGCCTCATCAATAATCGCAATTGTCGAATCGATCATATTCATTATGTACTCTTCTGAAAATACGGTCTGTCGCAGTTCCTGCCAGCGTTGATTAAAAGCATTCCTGAACGTTTCATCATTCCATATTCGGTACCACCAGAATGGAATCTTGAAACCATCCCCTCCTAACTCAACATCCATCTGCCAGCCTGCGGGGTCCCACCCTTCATAGTAGTCGGCGTTGCCAAAAGCGAGGTTATAATCCCATATAGGCCCCATAGTAAGCCGGCCGTCCTCGCTGTCCTTGTCCTTGTACATGTAAGCACTGAGGCGGTAGGCATCCACATTTTTGGAAATTTCACTCATGAGTGATACATCAATAAATGATTCCAGGTTTACCTGGTCATAGTAACCGGCATTAGGATCATTATAAGATTCACCGGCTATCAGTAATTCAAAATCAGTAATGTAATTATTAATATAATCTTTTTGCTCATCTACAATATTATCCGGTTCCGGATAATGATACTGATACCATGTGCCGTCATATTCCGGCAGCGGCGAAGCGGACCACCAGCCATCGTTATTTTCACCATCCCACTTATCCACTTTCAGTATGTAACCTCCTGTCAGGTCGTCACCAGTTGTTTCATCGGGATCTAATTTGGAAATATCCACCCGGTTATTATCCCGTTTGATCTTTTCCATAAATATGTATAGACCCTTATAATCCCCGTTGATAACCAATTCACAGAAACGAGTCCTGCTGGCATAGCGGCCCATATTCCGGGCCAGCTCATAAGCCAAAAAATTGCGCAGCAGCGATTTATCACTGTAGGGAGCGTAGAGTATCCAGTCGTTTTCTGCGGGCATGCCCAGTATGGATACATTCAGGTTTTCACCATCTATATCCTGTGTTTCCAGGGCGTACTGTTTTTTGGGAAACATCTGTGAGGATGATCCCCGGATCTCAATACTGATCTGGCCGTCGTAACCGTTGAAGGAATCATCCATATTGTTTATGCCTGAATCATTATCAATAATGCCCATATGGACGACAATTCGGGGATCATTCAAGATCTCTTGACCATCCGTATCAATGACCACGATGGGAAGGGTTGATTCGTTGAAAACAAATGGCGTTTCAAACCAGTCCGGCGGGGGGCCATAATAGGTGGATTCATCGGCGATACCGAAGGACAGGTAAAAATTACTGGACATGTCGGATGAGGTAATACCGACATTATGGACCTGGACAGCCAGCACATTCTCCCCTGCTGTTAATAACGAAGCCAGCTGCAGGGAATCCAGAGTATAAGCATCAGGATACCCGCCCCAGTAAAGTTGGGCTTCATGGTCTGTGCTGGTGGTTTCATCATAGGGCACAAATGTTCCCGGCTCACCTAAATTAAATGAGCGGCCGATCTCCGTACCATTCAGATAGGCCACAAAGCCATCGTCATAATCAGCATGGAGAATGGCACTGAAAAGATCTGCAGGATCCGTCACCGCAAAGATTCTGCGCAGATATACAGATAGAGCTGAGTCAATCTCCGTACCGTCATCTTCATCACCATAACCAAAACCTCCAGGCCCTGTGGACCAGTCAGAATCATCAAACCCAATGGTGTTCCAGTCAGACAGCAATTCTGATTCCGGTATCAGGTAGACCCATTCATCATCGGCGTAGACAGCTGTTTCCCAGTGGTCCTGGGACAGGATAACCGACACCATAAACAAACTCGCTAGAAGTTTTAATCCTTTAGTCCTTATTTTGAACATATCAAAAGCATATCAATTCTTCTTAACAATTTACACCACAAACAAAAAAACCCGCTACTGGGCGGAGCTTAGTGTTGCTGTTGAAATAGAGTCGAGTCTTGTCATTTTATCAAGGCTTTACACCACAACAAACTACAACGATTGAAGTTGTATTTCCTTTCTATCCAGTTGTATCATTGTGTATCAATTAAAGTCAAATTAGTAAGAAAAAAAACAATCATGAGCAGTAAAGTCAGTCCATTATCCTATGGTGCATTTGTAACTAAAAATGCCACCACTTTCAAGATCTATGCACCACGGTCAACGAGAGTTCATTTAGTCATTTTTAATTCACCGGAAGATGAAACCAGTGTTGAGCATGGAATGACAAAACAAGATAACGGTGATTTTACGATTGAATTAGTTGATGCCGGTGTTGAAACGATATATGGCTTTCGACTGGAAGGACCATTGAATGATCCCAACCTGATCATTGCCGATCCGTATTCCAAAGCAGCCATTACCCAAAATTCCATGCGTCACGTAGCTAAATCATTGGTTGTAGATGATACCTATGACTGGGAAGATGATACCTGGATCCAGATCGATCCCCGCGATCTGATCATTTATGAAATGCATGTTCGGGATATGACAACCCACCCTACATCCACAGCAAACCAAAAAGGAACCTATTTAGGTCTGGTTGAAGCAGGGCAAAACAGTGGCATTGAACATTTAAAATCAATGGGTGTTAACGCTGTTCAGATCCTGCCCATTCAAGATTTTGCCAATTTTGAAGTCCCATTCAAGGATCACAAAGCACACTTATATAACGACTGGAATCCATATGGGCGCAATCACTGGGGCTATATGACCACCTTCTTTTTTGCACCGGAATCATACTATGCCAGTGATGGAACAGATGCACCCGGGACCTGGAACGGTAAAGATGGTAAGGCGGTGAATGAAATCAAGGACATGGTTAAAGCATTTCACAAGGCGGGAATCGCTGTGATTATGGATGTGGTATATAACCATGTGTCCAATTATGATTGGCAGCCGTTGAAATATATCGACCGAGAGATGTATTTCCGACTGGATAAAAATAGCAATTACATTGCTAACAGTGGTTGTGGAAATGATACCCGTTCCGAGCATCCCAAAATGCGGCAATTGATATTGGAAAGTATTAAATACTGGATGACGGAATATCACATAGATGGATTTCGGTTTGATCTTGGAAACCTGATTGACGCTGAAACAAGACAGCTTATAATTGATGAATTAAAAGCCATCAATCCTCATGTCATCCTCTTGGCAGAACCCTGGGGAAATGGGTATGATCCCGATGGCTTTTCAGATATGGACTGGGCATCATTCAATGACCGGTTCAGAGATGGACTAAGAGGCGGTGTTTCTGATGTTGAAGAAAAAGGATTTCTCTTTGGCCAGTATCGTGGTCAAGATGATCAAAAAAAATTACAATGCTTGGTGATGGGCTCACTACGCGAGTATGACGGGCAGTATATAAAATCTGCTCATAGCGTGAATTATTTAGAATGTCACGATAACCATACGTTTGGTGACCGCGTACGGATCACGGGTGGATTCATGAATGAATCTGAAAAAATAAATAATGTTAAAGATAATGCCCTTGTGCAAGGTAAACAATTGGCAATCAATAAGCTGGGGGCATTATTCCTATTCACCAGCCAAGGAATAGCCTTTATGAATGGCGGGCAGGAATGGGCGCGTAGTAAGGTGGTTGTAGAAACGACTGTGCCTGACGAACACGTTGGTAAAATTGATCATAACTCATACGAAAAAGACAATGAAACCAACTGGCTGAACTGGAATGAACGAGAAATGAATCGTGAACTGGTGGATTATTACAAAGGGTTGATTGAGTTAAGGAAACAGTATTCGGAGTTTCGCCATTCAAAGCCGGAAGATTTTGAATTTATGGACGTGGGTGATAAAGTGGCGGTGGCTTATATATTAAAGAACAGGTTTGTTGTTATTCTTAACGGTGAAAATGAAGATATGCTTGAATTAGACATACCGGCAGGTCAGTGGAATATTTTAGCCGATGAAAAACTTGTAAACCTTGAGAATCAGCAATTGGTATCAAATAAAATATCAGTTCGACCCTCGTCTGGTATTGTGTTAAAGCGGAATTGATTTAGTTTCCGTATCCGCCGGACCCCTTAGTTGTTTTTTGCGTTTTTTGATCGGTTGCTAAACCGGTGATTTCTCTTGGTTGTGTATTCAGCAAAATTTCTTTCCATTTCAGTTTAATGACTTCCGGACGGAAATCATCCAAAGCTGTTCGGGCATGCTCTGCCATGGCTTTTCTATCATCAGCATGGGTATCCCAAAAGCGATTTGTAGCTATCAGAAAATTGTCCACATCTTTATCAAAATCCTGATCAACTTCATACACAAACACTGAATCTTGAACGTTTGCAGTAATTTCGCTGGGGCCGTCAATATTTTGGACAATAGCCGGAACCCTGCGGTCCAGTGTTTCACACATAGTATAACCGAATGGTTCATAGATTCCGGTTATACTGTTGGCACCAATGCTATTCCAGTAAAAGTGGGCAGTTTCCTTGTTGGAACTAAACGGAATAATTACTAATTGTTTAGGATGTTTTCTCCCTAAATCATCCCAAAATGGATTCCCTTGCTCGCCTTTGTAATCTACACCCATATTGAAAACACGGACATCTTTTCGTCCTGATTTTTCTACAGCAAAAATGGGTAAATCCGGACGTTTGCGCGGCACGTGCCTGCCGATATAACCTATATCATTTAATTCATAATTAGGTCGCCAGGGATCTGTATCCAGTTTTGGTTTATAGCTGTTATATATTACATGGGGAGTTGATTCATATTTGTCATACCCAAATGAAATATAATGCTGTTTTTCTGCTTTACTGATCAATACAACTATATCAGAGTATTGAAATGTGATTTCCTGTTCAAAGTAATTACTGGTAATGGGTCCCCCCATATTTGTGATATGTTCCATTTTAATTAATGAATGGCAAACGGAAATCATTAACATATCCGGGTACGTCTCTTTTATGGTTTTTGTTGTATCAAAAGCCACCCAAAGATTGTTGATACATGCGTCTAAATCTGCAAATGCATTTTTTACATCGTCGGGCCCATGAATGATTCTAATCCCAGGATATCGTTCGGGAAAATCACTCGGCGGTTCGTCCAATTGTGCAAGGAAAATTGGAATGATTTCAATATCATCGTCTTCGGCAAACATGTCCAAAAAGTTCATAATCCATGTAGCAACCCCGCCATAAACAATCGGGGGAATTTCGTTTGTTAGTAATCCAACTTTCATTTTCATTTCTCCTCTAATTAAATACTATTTCAGTAAAATCAGTTTAACTGTTCTTATTATTTCACCTGAACGGGCATTCATTGTAAGTTCACTTTTTGATAATATTTTTCTTTATATTCGCGGACCATGCGTTGCGCAGTAAATTGTGCTCCAGTTTTTACACTAGACTTCATCATGGTCATCCATTGAGAAGGATTCTCATAGTATAGCGGGATGACATCATTCTCTAATAATTCATATAAATGATTTGCATCTGCTTCATCGTCAGGTGTTTCAGGATTACCAATGGCCCACCCATTTATACCATGATTACAAGCTTCAGCCCACCAACCATCCAATACAGATAAGTTGGGGATACCATTTAATGCAGCCTTCATACCACTGGTCCCAGATGCTTCATTTGGTCTCAGAGGCGTATTTAGCCATATATCCACACCAGAAGTCATCATTCTACCCAGCCACATATTATAATTCTCAAGGAAAATCACTTTAACCTTTCCATACAATTCGTTCGCATTAGCTACTATTTCCTGAATAATCTCTTTCCCTTGGTGATCTTTTGGGTGAGCTTTTCCAGCAAAGATAAACTGTACTTGCCCTTGACAAATATTTACCAAACGTTCTAGATCTTTAAATAACAACTGTGCTCTTTTATATGTAGCTGCTCGCCGGGCAAACCCTATGGTTAATATATTCCTACTCAACGCTTTTTGAACTTGGGCATTGGCATAACCCAATAAGATGCGTTTGCGTTTCGCGTGTGCAGCTGCCAGTTCATCATCTGGGACTGAATCAACTTCTAATAATTTTTTTCCATCTTCCTTCCAACCGGGTAGATATATATCATACACTTGACGAATCTGGGTACAGATCCAATAGGGATGATAAACACCATTGGTGATATATCCGATCTGATGATCAGGGAATTGTTCCTGTGCTACATCCCCATGCAATTTTGATACCCCATTGACTGACCGGCTAAAATAAAGCCCTAACTCCGTCATATGTAGCCGGTTGTTTTTCACAAGTGAAGGCAATTGCAGATTTTCCGGAATCAATCCATGTAACAGTTTATTAACCCTTTCTATTGCAAAATGATCATGTCCTGCCGGTACTGGAGTATGAGTGGTAAAATGACATTTTTCTCTGACACTATTTTCATTTTTGAATTCTTCTAATAACTTTAATGTGAGAAAAGAGCAATGTCCTTCATTCATGTGAAACGTTTCAATATTGTCTAAAATGCCAAGATGTTTCAATAAATGTATACCGCCAAATCCCAAAATAGCTTCTTGCAAGATTCTGTGATTCTTATTGCCAGAGTACAGCCGTAAAGAAATACTTCTATCTTCAACGGAATTGCTTTCTAAATCAGTATCCATAAAATAAATGGGCAGGATATGACCATTAAGGCCGGTATAATCCAACCTATATACTTCTATTTGTACATCTCTGCCTTGTAGGTGGAGTGGAAAAGTAAAATCTAATTTTTTCAATAAAGGTTCGGGATCAAATTTTGGATAAGTTTCAGTTTGATTTCCTTCCTCATCAATACGCTGTTTGAAATAGCCCTCCTTGTATAATAAGGTAATCGCACATAGCGGCAAACCTTCATCAGCCGCCGCTTTAATATGGTCTCCTGCTAATACACCCAATCCGCCGCTGTATGTTGGCAGGCTGGAACTAATGCCAATTTCTGCAGAAAAATATGCGATTTTAATTTGTGATTCCGTCATAATCATTAGCCTTTCATTCTTTTACTTTCTTCTGTAAGTGTTCTCATTCGTTCAATTATATCACTCGTTAACGTATTTTTTTTGAATCTCCATTGCCAATTTCCTTCAATTGTCCCCGGTGTATTCATTCTAGCATTAGTTCCAAGGCCCAAAATATCCTGCAAGGGAATAATGACGGTGTTGGCCTTAGAGTGTAATGCCAGGGAAATCAAATCCCAATTGATTTCAGACCCATCTGTCCCCAGAAATTTTAATGCACGCTTGCGTTCCTTCACAATATCGGCCTCTGTCTGGGTTGAAATGACTGACTCCGGAAGCGTTTGGAACCAGCCAATGGTTGTGTCATTATCATGAGTTCCGGTGTATACGACATTTAATTCATTATCTAAACTTTTCATGTTGCCATTGATGTTTGCATTTTCACCAAAGGCGAATTGCAGAATGGACATTCCCGGTATATCAAATTTTTTCCTTAAAACAGCTGCCTCTTTAGCTGCTTCGCCAAGATCCTCGGCAATGATGGGTCTTGCACCCAACGATTGTTTAACAGCGGAAAGAAAATCTTCACCTGGTCCGACAACCCAGTGTCCAGTTGCTCCATCTGTTTCACCGGCTTTTACTTCCCAGTACTTGGCGAATCCATTAAAATGATCGATCCGCACAACATCCACAAGGTTAAAGGTGTGTTCTATCCGGTTAAGCCACCATTGATAACCTGTCTTTTTATGGGTTTTCCAATTATACACGGGATGTCCCCATACCTGGCCTTTAGCATTAAAAAAATCCGGTGGGCATCCAGATTGAGATTTTATTTTTCCATGGTCATCCAACTTAAATAACTCCGGGTTTGCCCATACGTCTACACTGTCATGGGCTACATAAATTGGGATATCGCCTACAAAACGGATTCCCTTTTCATTGGCATATGTCTTTAGTTTTTGCCATTGCTCAATAAATAGAAATTGTTGGATCATGAGTTTTTGAATAAAAATACTATTCTCTTTTATAATGTCTTCACCCGCCGGATCATGTCTGGGCTGCCAGGTTATCCAGTGTTGATCATTATTCAGCTTCTTTAATGTCTGGAATAAAATATATTCGCTTAACCAGTATTCATTTTCCTTGCAAAAGGCATCAAACCGTTGCTGGGTTTCAGCGCTGGAACTTTTTATGAAGTTGGTGCAGGCTGTATCAAGTATTTTATATCTATCATCATAGACTTTTTGATAGTCAACCCGATCTGAAGGATAGTTTTGTATTTTTTTTAAATCATCCTTGTGTAAATACCCTTCATCAATGAGTCCGTCCAAACTGATCAGCAGCGGATTGTTTGCAAAAGCAGAAATAGTAATGTAAGGACATATGGATGAACCAGTGTCACCCAAAGGTAATATTTGCCATAGGCTTTGACCCATTTTGTGGAGCACATCGACAAAATTAAATGCTTCCGGGCCGATATCACCTAATCCATAGGGACCTGGAAGAGAAGTTATATGTAAAAGAACTCCGCTTTCTCTTGGGAAAAATTTCAATTAATGTTCCTTTTGGGGGATTATTTTATCAGCACCATCTTCTTGGTCTGGACAAAATCTACAGCTTGAATCTGGTATAAGTAAACCCCTGCACTAACCGGCTTACCGTAGTCATTAGTTGCATTCCAGATAACAGATTTAAAACCAGCCTCCTGGGTTTGGTTAATAAGTGTCCTAACCTGTTTACCCAGCAAGTCATAAATAGTAATATTCACAAAGCAGTTTTCTAGCAGTTCATAGCTTAGGTTTGTGATGGGATTGAAGGGGTTAGGAAAGTTGTTTTGCAAATTAAATTTAGTTGGATTTTCACCAAAATCGTCTTCAATAATGCTTGAGGTTTCACCACCATCCCAGTAAATATCATCCAGCCCAAATGCACATGACGCGCCATTGACTTCTAATATAACAAACTCATAGCTCAACATTCGCAGATCGATCCATTCGCCCCTAATATCTTCCACGGGTATTGATGCCTGACCCCAATTGCCATCTCTGACAAGTCCATATGTAGTCTGGTTGCCAGGAAAGTCAACATACGACTGATTTCCCCAGGCATCGATAATACCGATCTGGAATGAAATATTTGCCGGGATTTTGATCATAAATTTTAAATGTCCATCTCCAAAATTGAATAGGTTAACCGGTTGTATTGACATGATCCCTGCGCCAAACCAGCCTAATCCGGTAGTTTGCCATGATATGCCGTTTTCACCTTCATAGGGCGGAATATCGCCTTCGCTTAAGGTGCCTTCCCAAGCGTAAATTTCCGCATCGTCACCGACTACCAAACCGTTGTCAATTGGAGTTGTGTCCGTAAAGAGGCCAAAGGTACCTTCCTGGAAAGCGGGCGGCCCGATATGAACTTCGCCCTGCCCGTTCCATTCCATCACTTTAATGTAGTCAACATACATATGAGCAGGGAAAGGCATAGAAATCGGTAATCCGCTTCCACCAATATAAACTGCATCTGTAAATGCTCCGCCTATAGCTAGGTTTGCTATTAAATAAAATGGTTGTTGAAATTCAGCAGAAACACTATCAATGTGTAATGGGTCAGTGTAAAAATCATATTCCACTTCATTATCGATTACTGTAAACCGGATGCTATCCGCATCCCAATATATGCGATAGGTGAGGAACCGGTCATTTAGATTATCATAATTGTAGTAGGGTCTGCAGTAATCATCATCCGAATCCCATGAGATACTGGTGGCACCGGATGGATTTTCTGGGACCACAGCATCATCTGAATAAAAAATAGCGTTTGCCCCAACTACTTGATTAACGGTTGAATTGTTTGAACCATTACCGCCGTTGTGCTCATCGTGTAAATCTCTGAAAGCTTGGCTAGATCCCATTTCCATCATATCGAGTTCGCCACAACGAGGCCAATTGAGATTTGATGTTCCAAGCAGCCATATTGCAGGCCATCCTCCAAGATCAAGGTCTGGCACTCTTACTCTGGTCTCAATCACACCATACTTAATAGCTATTTTGGCTTTTGTGGTTACCTTTCCCGATGTATAGTTTAACGGATTTCCCCATTGGTCAACAATACCGGGACCTGATTCTTCCATTGCCGTAATATGTAGCGCATTATTTCCCGGTTCACCGGGAACATCAGTTATCTCAACATTCTCTTCCTGGTAGAATTGCAATTCACCATTGCCCCAGCCCCAAGATCCACTACCAGTAATCTTCATCCAGTTATCCAAATTATCAAAATTCTCTTCCCAAATGACATCTCCAATTTGGGCATGACCAAAGTTCATAGAGACTATTAAAAATATTCCTAAATATTTTTTCATCTTTGCTTAAATCCTTTCCCTTTTTGCGGTGATTATTACAATAGCACCATCTTCTTTTTTTCTATATCTGTTAGCTGTTCTTATTTAAGGTCGGATGACCAAATTAAGGAAGCAGCACCAAGGATCCCGGCTTGTCCAGGCGGCAATCCCGACTGCAGGATGCTGATCCTCCCTTTTAAGTTTTCCATTAAGTAGTTTTCAAATGCTTTTCGGGTCGGATTAAATAATCGATCCCCGGCCAGGCTATACCCACCATAAAAAATAAATGCTTCCGGATTCAAGATCGTCGCCGCCTGTGCTAATCCATATCCAAGTTTATCTGCCGTGAATTCGTAAACCGAGATTGCGGATTCTACGCCATCATCAACGGCACGGTCGATCATTTTCCCATCAACATTGTCAAGATCAAGAGATGATAAAAAATCATCACCAGGGTTGACCTGTAGTAGTTCGATCACAGTTTCTTTTATCCCTTTTGCTGAAGCATACATTTCCAGGCATCCCTTCAATCCGCAGGAGCAGTTTCGCCCATTATGGACTATGGATAGATGTCCTATCTCACCCGCCAGACTGTCATGGCCATATAATATTTTACCTCCGGAAAAAATGCCGCCACCAAGACCAGTGCCCAACGTGATCATGATAAAATCATTCATATCTTTTGCGATGCCAAAATATTTTTCTCCGAATGCAGCAGCATTTGCATCATTTGTCAGGGAAACATCACAATTGAACTTTTCTCTTAAAAGCGAAACTATATCAACATGTCCCCAGCTCAAATTGGGCGGATCCTGGACGATACCATTATAATGGTTACCATTGGGCGCACCAACACCAATTCCTGCTAGTTCACCTTCAGGGTGATCTTCTAAAAAAGAATCTACTTTTTCTGCTAACCGATTAACAAGGCTATCTGCAGGCTCATGCCCAAAGGTTGGGATTTGTTCTTTAAACAATATATTCCCGGATTTTTCTACAAGTCCACAAACCGTATTCGTACCGCCAATATCAATTCCTAATACAATATTTTTCACAATTTTTCCTTATTTTTTATGGTAGAAGTGGTATCACTCAATTTAGACTGATACATTTACATTCTTACCAGTAATTTATTTCACAAAAAAATCCTGCTAATGTGCGTGGCTCATTCTATCCCTTTTTGTTGGTGTTATTTTAACAGTAACATTTTATTAGTATGCACGTATTTACCAGCTCGTATCTGGTATATATACACACCAGCGCTTACCGGCTTGCCAAAGCTATTGCTCCCGTTCCAAATGACTGATTTAAAACCTGCATCTTGGTTTTGATTGACCAGTGTCCTTACTTCCCTGCCCAGCAAGTTATATATAGTGATATTCACAAAGCTGTTTTCTGGGAGATCATAGGAAAGTGTCGTAATAGGATTAAAAGGATTAGGATAATTATTATACACTTTGAATTCGACCGGATTCCAAGCCTGTTCCAAATTTGAAAGATATGATGTATTGATGCCGCCAGGTGAGCCGTATCCATCTGAAGCTGACCAGTTTATCGGTAGCGCATTATCTTCATTCGGATTAATCAATTCTAATGTGGGACCCTTACCATCTGCTTCAATTGGCCAGGGATCATCATCATCATATGTAACCTGATCAATAAGATCGCCATTCGGATTGTATAATCTGATCAGTTCACCACCCCCGCTTAAACCAAAATTGAGATTACCCACCACATTACCGGCATCAGGAAAATAATTATTAAAAATAGTTGTATCTTCAGCCAGAACAATGAATTCTCCATTTTCAAGTATAGTTTGTTCTGGTATAACAAATACGTGACTGTCATCCGAATCTTTAAACTGCCAACCTGATAAATCAATTGTGAATCCTGTATTATTTGCAAGCTCAACCCAGTCCTGAACATCAAACACAAAAGCGGAATTATAGTTTATTTCATTAATCACAATTGCTGAAGAGTCACCATCCACGGGTTCATAAATCGCAGTAAAAGTAGTATCATCATCTACATTTACAATAAGCGTACTACTTGTAGAATCAAGACCAAACCATTCAACAAAACGGTATCCTGGGTCAGGGACTGCTTTAATTTGAATGGGTATTAGATCGCAGTATTGTCCTTGCCAGGGAAAATCATTGATGGAAATTGAATTTACGTTTATTGATCCACCTCCACCTGACTGATTCAAAAAGATTTGATATGTACCCGTAAGATTAAAATGTGATTGCATGTGTGACCAGACAAAGGCGTTACGATAGAACACAAAATTTCTCAATATATCTACATTATTATTCCACGTAGAAACGTTGCTGCCCCAACGGGCAGTATGATCGGGCATTTCGTCTGCTAATAAATCAGTAATTTCATCTACAGTATTCAATATTTCATCTGGCTCAAAAGTTGTATTCAGCAGATCTGCAAACTGGTTAATAAAATTGTTCCTGAAGGATTCATTATCCAGTAATGTTCTTAATAGATACGTAGACCAAGGTGGGTTTGGCCACCAGGGATCCCAGCCCCATATTGTTGCTGATGGACCATCGGGTAATGTAGCAAATTCAAACATATCGTGTGTATAACCATTTGGAGTGAAAAGACCAAATGCGAAATCAGCATCAAATAATATCCAGCGCCAGTATCCTTCCGGTGTTCTAGGATGCCAATATTTAATGTTATTACCAGGCCAATCCCAATTATCGATGAATATTTGTGTGATGGTATATCTGATATAATTATCAATATTCATTGTATTGCTTATCACGCTATAGGTCTCAGGGTCAGAGATTTCATTTTCATCAATGAAGTTTAATAGGTCCAGGTAATGACTCGCGTCTCCATGGATTACTTCATTATTATCTTCCAAAAGGTCAATATTTTCAGGATCAATAGCAAAATGTGATGCAAGAAAATGTTCATTAATTTTTTCCCGAATGTTAAGGATACCCCAATAAACGCCATTCAGATAAACCACGGCGGGGCGGTAAGCTTGTGCAGACACATCTGCTTGACTTGCAATTTTTGAAACCAAACCATCTCTAAAATGACTAGTGTTCCAATCGTTGCCTGAATTCCGTAACACAATAGCTTCAAACTGATCAATATTTTTATCAGGAAAAACTTGATAATTAATTTCGGGGTAGCCGTACATCCCCCGCGCAAAAATAGATAAAGATTTTTGTGGATTAGCCCTTGAGTAAGCCCCATATATTTTTACACCACCATCAATGCTGAAACCCAATTCTCCATTCGGTTCAAACATTTCAATATGTATAGGACGTTCCCAATCCTGCCAGAAATTGGCACCAAAATATGGAAAATCAGTTGATGCATTGGGACCCATTACATATATGCCGGAATCATTATCCCAAAAATGTTCCGGATTTGTGGATAATGAAACAATAGGTAATATGCCATCATAATCAAACAGGTATGAATGAGTCATTGGTTTGCTGTTCAGCCAACCCGGTTTGGTGGCAACCGCTCTGATAACCGTATTGCTTGCAACGTAAATTGGGTCAGTATATAATGTTGATGTGGTATCCGGAAAAGAACCGTCTAATGTATAATACAGAACAGCATCAGGTATATTCGATTCAAAAGTAATATAACCCGGGCTTGAAAAAGGATCACCGACCTGCGATACGGTTGGCGGCTCCATAACGCCGAGGAAACCTGTTGTAATATTTCCTGACCCAGGAGTTGGCTCACCAAAAAATAGCCATGCTGGGTCACCATCCGGTTGGCGTCCTCGCGAAATATCCGATAACATGACTTCCGAGTAAATAGAATCCACGACTGTTCCTACAGAGTTTGAAAGCATAAGCGTTTCTCCTGTAGATGAAATTTTGAAATTTGTATGCAATAAGATGTTACTAATATCTAAATCTTCAGATAAACCAACTGCATTTTCAGGGGCGTTAGCCATCCCTAGTGTTAAGAACGGTATCAAGGTTAGGTCAGATGACTCAATATTAAAATTATGCACCTGAATTGCGATAACATTGGAGCCATTTTCTAATAAGGATTGAACTGAGTCGATCATGTATTCATCTGGTGCGCCGCCTTGATACATTTCTGCTTCACGCCAGGAATCAGCCCCCTGGTTGTATGGCGGGGGAACTCCAGGTGTGCCAATATTAGCACGGGCAATCTCTTCACCATTAATGTATGCTACAAAAGCATCGTCATAGTCAACGTGTATAACTATTTTAAGGAGTGATTCAATATTATTAACGTTGAATTCGTGCCGTACATAAAGGGACATAACAGGGTCAACTTCTGTAGCATCATCTTCATCCCCATACCCGAATCCACTGGGTCCATTCAGCCAGCCCGCATCATCAAAATTTTGCTGATTCCAATTATCTGGTGGCTCATTATTCCCCAGGAAATAATTCCAATTATAACCCCAGTCAATGATGGTCTCCCAGTGCGGCACCCATTCCTGACGATTTTTCCCGGATGCAAACAGAAGCAGGTGGCCTTGGGAGGATATTTCTATATTTGGGAACACCCATTTAAAAGGATTTGATGGATTATCTGTAATACCATATCCATTCAGATTAATGGCGTTGGCTCCACTATTATAAAGCTCTATCCAGTCGGGAGTATCTCCATCCTCATCATAAATCGTTGAACTATTGGTAGACATGAATTCATTAATTGTAACATTTTGGCCTAAAAGTAGTGATGCGAAGAAAAGAACAATGATTAAAAAATGATATCGAAAATTAGGCGCTTTATCATTTGCTCTACTTTTTACATCTCGAATGAATATATCCACAGGAACGGAGGCTGTTCACAAAATAGCTATCCATACCAAGTTTGGAATTAAATTAATAATGTAGACCGTACCCGATTTCAAACAAATGATCGTTTTCGTCAGTGAAGGGTAACTGATCCATAGATCTCGGCCAGGCGAAGGATAGTTTACCCGTCGGTGAATAATCCCCGAATAAGACGTCAGCAATGCCTTGACCTTCAGTCCCCGGCAACCAGGCAGCCAACAGGGCATCCCATTGTGGAAGTTGATCAGTAATGAGCATCGGCCGTCCTGAAATAAGTACAACGATTACAGGAATATCTTTTGCTTGAATGGTGCTAATTACGTCCAAATCGGATTGATTTAATGATAATTCGTCCCGATCACCTTTCATTTCTGCATACGGTTCTTCACCCACCACCACGATTGCAACATCTCCAGTTGCATCTGATCCATTCACAGAATATTGCACAAGGTTGGAGTCTGCTACGGTAGCTTTTACAGCCTCCAAAATAGTTGTCCCGGGAGTGGTATAACCCATATCTCCCTGCCAGCTAATACTCCAACCGCCCAATTGCATGCCAAGATTATCGGCTCCTTTTCCGGCCACAGTAATTTTTAGTCCTGCTTTTTTCAAGGGCAAGAGCTGATTTGTGTTTTTCAATAAAACCAAACTTTTCCGGACTGCATCTCGAGCCAATTCACGATGCTCATCAGAACCAACATGAACCAGTAATGATTTATCTGCAAACGGTCGATCAAAAAGACCGTATTTTTTTTTAACCAGCAAAATACGCCGCACTGCATCATCAATCCGAGACATGGGAATAGCACCTTCATTTACAGCTTCTTTGAATAATTTGAGGAATTTAGGATAAGGTTCATTACCGCCGGAAACCATGACCATATCGATTCCCGCATTGATAGCAGTAATTATATCTGATTTGTAATCCCCTGGTATCTCATCAATTGCTGCCCAGTCTGAAATCACAAATCCCTTGAAATTCAACTCATTCTTCAAAAGATCAGTTAATAGATATTTGCTGCCATGAATTTTTTCACCATTAAAACTATTGTAGGAAGCCATGATTGTTGCCACTCCGGCTTCAATTACTTTTTTATAAGCTCGCAAATGTATTTCTCTGAATTCGGCTTCGCTTAACTTTACATCACCCCGATCCACTAAACCATCTATACCGGTACCAAATTCGGTTCCGCCGTCACCAATATAGTGTTTGGCGCAAGCTAAAATACCCTCCGGATTATCCAATTTAACAGACTGGAATCCTTTTACTGCAGCGATTCCCAATACGGTTACCAACTCCGGATCACTGGAAAAACCTTCATAGGTGCGCCCCCAGCGAATATCTCGGGGCACCGTAATACAGGGGGCGAAGGTCCAATCGATTCCTGTCGCTGCTACTTCCAGCGCAGTCGCTTTAGATACTGCTTCTACAAGTTGCGGATCACCGGTTGCGCCTAAACCAATATTGTGCGGAAAAATGGTCGCTCCTACAACATTGTTATGGCCATGGACGGCATCAATCCCATACATCAATGGTATGGCCAACGGAGTTTTTAATGCCTCTTGCTGATAAGCATCATACATTTCAGCCCAAGAAACAGGTGTATTCACATCTGGAGCTGATCCTCCTCCGCTGAGCAATGAACCCAGCTTATATTTAGAAATATCTGATATATCATTAAGAAACTGACGATCCACTTGAGTCATTTGACCAATTTTTTCCTCTAATGTCATTTTCTCCAAAAGGTCAGAAATAAATTGGTCTTTAATTGATTGATCATCAGAAAAACTAAATGATAATGCAAAGAGGGTAGAGATTAATATTTTACTGATTTTATCCATTATAGTAATGCGTTTTCCTTTCTACTATGTTCACCGGTAATAATGTTGTGGTTGGTCTTATTTTTTTGACGTTTTTGTTTTTAATACGGTTTATAAGATAATCCAATGCGCTTTCTGCCAGCTCATCCAAATTGGTATTTATGCTAGACAATTTTGGATAGTATATCCTGCCGTAGGGCATATTATCATAGCCTACGATGCCATAATCTCCAGGAATAGTTGAGCCGTTTTCCAAGGCCGTATGCAGGAAACCGAGCGCCATTTGATCGTTTGAAGCAAAGATGCCCAGGTTTTTTTCTTGTTGCTTAACGTCGTCAAAAGCTTTTTCCCCGGATTGAAATGAATAATCACCATGGTACTCCCACTCAATATGAAACCCCTTTTTAAATAAATAATCGATGTAACCAGCACGCCGCAAATTTGCTTCCCATTTGATTAAGGGGCCGGTGATAATCCCAAAGCGTTGGTGACCAGACTCAATTAACAACTTTGCTGCTAACTGCCCACCTTGGTAAGAATCAAACGTGATGGTTGTAATCACATTTTCATTGATTGGCGCAATGGATACTATTGGAAATGAATTCATTTTTTCTTTTATTTTCTTGTATTGCTTGCTTTCCAAAGTAGGCGTCAACAGAATCATACCATCATTCAACTGGGATATCACGCTCAGTTCTTCCGCTATATTTGTTGAATACTTAACGGAATGAATACTAAGTTGAATATTTGACAAAGAACTCACCCTATCGAAGCTTTCATATAGACAGGAATAAAATTCCTCAGCATCATGTTGGGTTACTAATGCCATTACCAAGGGCAGATTGTCTAACTGGTAAAAGGGTCTGTTGACGTGATAACCCAACTCTCTGGCAGCAAATAGAATTTTTTCAACACTTGCGGAACGGCCAACTGCCTTCCCGGACAATACTCTGGATACAGTGGCAATTGAATACCCTGTCTTAGCAGCAATATGTTCTAATTTTACTTTCATTTGCAAATCAATTTAATATAATTAAAAATAATTTGCATTAATTAATTTTTAAATTTATGTTCTTAAGCGATTTATTATAAAAAATAAGGAGTTAACTATGCAAAACAAGACAATAGTACCGATAATTTTACTACTTCCCTTTTTATTATTCGGGCAAATGATAAATAATTTTGATGCTGAACCAGAAGCAGGCTACTGGGGCTACGAAATTTCTGAAAATGCTGATACTACGCTGAGCTATGTTAATGCGAGTTATGTTTCGGATCCAGTAACGGAAGGATCCGGAGCCATGCAGTTGGATTATAGTGCGCACAACATTGAAGCGTGGGGAGGCTATGCAAAAATCTTCCATATGATCGGTGGTGGCGATGATGAGCCAGATTCACCAATTGAGGGCACATGGAAAATGGCTCCTGAAGCAGGCGCGTTAATGGTTGGTCCTGCTCCTAATGATGGCAGCTGGTGGTCAAGCTCTGCCGACGATGTAAATACAAGATGGTGCTTTTTCGATGATGAGTATGTGTTTAGCGCAGATGGTTCGTTTAATAATGTTTTACAAGATACATCCTGGATCGAAGGCTGGCAAGGCGGCAGTGATGCCTGTGGTGTACCAGTAACTCCTCACGATGGTTCAAATGCAGCCACATGGGAGTATGACCCAGGCGTAGGTACCCTTACCGTTAGTGGAGTAGGTGCCTATTTAGGAATTCCAAAGGCATGGAACGGAGGCGAGCTTTCCAGCCCTGCAGACGCTCCAGACGCTATTACCTATAATATAACGCTTTCAGATAATAACAATACAATGACCCTGGTCATTGAAGCAGGGACAGGTGTGTTCTGGTCCTTTAAACTTGTAGCTGATGAGGATGAGGAGGCACCACTTCTATCGGGCACATGGAAAATGGCTCCTGAAGCAGGCGCGTTAATGGTTGGTCCTGCTCCTAATGATGGCAGCTGGTGGTCAAGCTCTGCCGACGATGTAAATACAAGATGGTGCTTTTTCGATGATGAGTATGTGTTTAGCGCAGATGGTTCGTTTAATAATGTTTTACAAGATACATCCTGGATCGAAGGCTGGCAAGGCGGCAGTGATGCCTGTGGTGTACCAGTAACTCCTCACGATGGTTCAAATGCAGCCACATGGGAGTATGACCCAGGCGTAGGTACCCTTACCGTTAGTGGAGTAGGTGCCTATTTAGGAATTCCAAAGGCATGGAACGGAGGCGAGCTTTCCAGCCCTGCAGACGCTCCAGACGCTATTACCTATAATATAACGCTTTCAGATAATAACAATACAATGACCCTGGTCATTGAAGCAGGGACAGGTGTGTTCTGGTCCTTTAAACTTGTAGCTGATGATACACAACAAGCTCTAGTAGAAACCTGGGATGCAACTTTTGACTGGGATGCAACTTTTGACAATGGTATTGCATTAATGGAAATGCTTCCTGATGAAGGCGAAGTCTGGGACTGGTCGGGTTATGATAGTATTTCATTCTCATACTATAATTCAATTCCCCAATCACTTGTAGGCAGAGTCCACTTAAGGTTGAACCTGAGCGACTACGGATCTGTTGCGGATCCCGCGAACTACACGGGACTGGGAGAATATTATTACTCTTTCCTTTACATCCTAGATAATACTTCTGGTTGGAATACCATTACCATGCCTCTTGAGAGAAATGATTCTTGGGATGGCGGTGGATTTAATCTGACCGGCTGGGCTGGCGAAGCTGGCAATGGTGAACTTGACAAAGATGCTATCGCCGGGTTCCACCTTGAATTTTCCATTGGTGGTGGTGGTGATGGTGATTATAGCGAAGGCACAATTATCCTGGATAATTTTACACTCACAGGTTCAAAGAATGTTTTGGGTAACCCAGGCTTTGAATTGGCTGATGGCCAGGATGATGATTTTGGCTGGGGCGCCGCAATTGGCGGCGGACATGCAGAAGTAGTCACAGACGCATCCGTGGCTTACAATGGAGATAATTATCTTAGCATAGGTACCACTGATAACTGGGCAGTCTACTATACTGAAGACAATATCCCTGCGCAATACGGAGAGACCTTTAGCTTTAGTGGCTATGGTAAGGATTTAGGTGGTGACGGAAGCGGAGCTGCGTTTAAACTTGACGCAAAAGATGCAGATGGAAACGTCATTGGGTCAACAAATGATGTTGCTTTGGCTATGACTAATGATTGGGAAAATCACTCTATTGAATATGTAGCGCCAGAAGGCACAGTAATGATCACCGCAGTGGTAGTGGCCTCCCGCTGGGATGGTGTGTCGTGTGATTTTGCCTTTGACGACATGTTCCTCATGAATGTTGGTATACTTGACGTAGTGCCTCCGGCCGCAGTAGAAAATGTGGCAGCTACACCGTATTCCTACTATAATCTGGTGACGTGGTCAGATAATGATGGAGAAGAAGGCGAAACATACCATGTGTATGGCAGCCGCTCTGAAATTACAGACGTTACCGCAGCAGGCGTTGATGCCATTGCTGCTAGTGTGCTGGAAGGATCGCAAGCAGCTGTGCATTATCTCTATTCTCCGCTGGAAGATGAACAACAGAATTGGTATTATGCTGTTGTTTGTAGTGATGCCTCTCTAAATGTTGGCGAGCCAGGTTTATCTGCCTCTGCAATTACCAACGCAGCAAAAGGAATTCCTACGATTTCGTTGACTCCACCCGCAGCATTCGCAGCTGATGGTGATTTATCCGAATGGTATGACAGCGGGATTGTACCATTTGAACTTGGTACAACGGATAACTCTTGGGGAACACCCCACATCATCGGTGCAGTAACGGATGATAATGATCTGTTTGGAACTATCTTTCTTGCCGTTGATGAAGATTATCTGTACGTTGCTGCAGATGTGATCGATGACGTCTATGATGGATATCAGGCTGGTGATGGTACAGGCGGCTGGTGGGAAAATGATGTGTTAGAGTTGTTCATCGGATTATATGAACAACCGGGAACGAAACATATCGGTATGATGCGAGGTGATGAACCTGATTACAAATTCTTCTTTCTGGAAACTCATGTGGTGAATGATTTCAATGGCCAGGATACTCTCGCTGTGAATGGTACCGAAAACTATTATCACGAAGGATTTAATCCGGATTGGGTGTTAGAAGCAAAACTGGCACTGGATGATATCGCTTTTGGTGACGACATAAGATTCAATGCGGTGGATGGAATGAGAATTCCAATAGAACCTACACTGCATGATAACGATGGTGCAGGATGGGAAGGAAACTTAGTTGGTTCACCAACCAACAATGATAACGCTTGGCAAACACCGTCAGTATGGTCAAGCACTTGGATTGGTGAAGGCGAGGTTGGCGTTGGTGACGAAATCATACCTTTTACATATGCTTTGCATCAAAATTATCCCAACCCGTTCAACCCAATAACAAATATCCAGTTTACTATTCCGGAACAAGCGGATGTGAAACTGCGGATATACAATGTGCTTGGAAGGCAGGTTGATGTATTAGTGAATGAAACGCTTCCTATTGGACATCATAAGATACTTTGGAATCCAAAGAATCTTTCATCCGGTGTCTATTTCTACAAACTGGAAGCCGGTTCATTCATAAAAACACGGAAAATGATTCTGCTTAAGTAACAACTCCTTGTAGTAAGGGGGGAACGTTTCTGTTCCCCCCTTATTTATAGCTAGCTATAAATATTATACCAATGAACCACCACATAATAACGATCACATTGAGCCTGGCAGTTGTAGTATCTTCACTGGCATTCGGTCAAACAACGGGCAAACTGACAGGTATCGTGACTGACCAGTCTACAGGTGATCATCTTCCTGGAGTGAATATTATTATCGATGATACGCCATACGGTACAGCTTCATCTAATGACGGAAGATTCAATATTATCAATGTACCTCCAGGTATGTATTCCGTATCCGTAATGATGATTGGTTACAAAACGGTAAAAATAAATGATGTGCGAATCTCCATTAACCGCACGGTTACTCTGGCTGTTGAGATGGAGCAGACCGTTATTGAAGGCGAGGTGGTTACCGTTGTAGTGGCAAGACTGGCGCAAAAGAAAGATCAGACTGGTACGATAAAAAATATCTCGGGAGATGAAATTAGAGCACTGCCGGTTGAAAATGTGGGCTCCGTTATAAACATGCAGGCTGGTGTTGTCAATGGACACTTTCGCGGGGGCCGGTCGACAGAGGTGACCTATTTGATCGATGGTGTCCAGGTTGATGAAACTTTTGGTGGATCCAGTGCAGCAGTGGAAATACAACCAGAAGCCGTGCAGGACCTGGAAATAATCACCGGTACTTTCAATGCTGAATATGGACGGGCTATGAGTGGGGTTGTTAATATAGTTACCCGGGATGGTGGACCAAAATTCGAAGGATCTACATCTGCAGCACTTTCCTTTTACAATTCCGACAACACGGACATTTTTATTGGGCTGGCACCGGACCTAAACCGCAGCCAGGATCTGAAGTTCAGCTTGGGCGGTCCCCTGTTGGGAGAAAAGATCACCTTTTTTACCAATGTGCGCATGCAGGACAATCGTGGTCACCTGAACGGCTACCGCATCTTCCAGGTGGATGATTACAGTAATTTTTATGCGGATACTCCTGCCCTTTGGTATTCCGAAAAAACTGGTGATAATACTTATGTGCCCATGAACACTAGTAATAATCAATCACTGTTGCTCAAGCTTAGATTTAACCTGATTAAAGGTATCCGCTTTTCCATATTAAACTCCACTAGCAAAGATGTTTGGTTTGGGTATGACCATGCATTTAAATACAATCCGGACGGGCGGGCCGGCAGTTATAAAGAAACATCTTACAACGCCCTCCAGCTGAATCATATGCTCACCCCGAAATTATTTTATGAGCTCAAAATGTCTTATATGGATAATTACAGTGGTTCTTATCTATATAAAGATCCGCTTGATACAAATTATGTGCACGGTAGATATTTGGAAAACTTTGGACCGGGGTTTTTCACTGGTGGTCAACAGAAAGATCACAGCATGCTAACCATGATTGATAAAACTGTCAAGTTTGACCTGACTTGGCAGGCCAATCATCGCCATAGCATCAAGCTGGGTCTGCTTGATATTGCCCATGATGTAGATTACCAGTGGCATACAATACGAAACAAGTACGATAGTGTAGAAAACCAGGATTATCTTTATGAGCCTGAAATATTTGGCGATACCACCGTTTACGCTGATATTTACAAGGTTAAGCCTAGGGAGGCCGCTGCTTACCTCCAGGATAAAATGGAATTTGATGATATGGTGATAAATATTGGTTTAAGGTATGATGTGTTTGACCCGGCCAGTAATTACCCATCGGATCGCAGGAACCCTGCTAACCAGCTGGTCTTGGGCGATACAATGACATCAACCTACCCTCATGCACCGGTTATTGACCAAGTTAGTCCTCGGATTGGTTTCGCCTATCAGTTGGGCAACCAAGCTGTTCTGCACTTTAGTTACGGCCACTTTTTCCAGATGCCGCCCCTCTACGCCATGTATCAGAATCACAGCTTTTTGGTCGGCCCGAATGATTATGGAACCACTATGGGCAATGTTCTTCTTAAACCAGAAAAAACAATCACTTACGAACTTGGATTATGGCAGGAACTGACCCGCGATATGAGCCTGGAGGTGACTATCTTTTACAGAGATATTTATAATCTGCTCAGTACCAAAATTATCTCCACTTATAATCAAATTGAATATGGTCTGTACAGCAACAAGGATTACGGCAATGCCCGTGGGCTGGAAGTAAAACTTGATATGAGTTACGGGCCGGTTAAAGGTATGGTTAATTATACGCTGCAGTACACACGGGGCAACGCAGATAATCCAACACAAACGTTTTCTCGCGCCGGTAACAGCATGGACCCGGTGAACCGCTTTATTCCCATGAGCTGGGATCAGCGGCATACGCTCAATGGTACAGTGATGTTTTCTGTGAAAAATTTTGGTGGGACGATTACTGCATATTATAATTCAGGTTCGCCTTACACGTTCACACCACAGAGCGAGAGTGTGCTCTCTCGGATTAATTTGTATCCTAATAATGACTATAAACCGGCAACTTCTACTGTTGATGTTACATTTTATTACAATTTCAAAATAGCTGGACGATACAACGGTAAAATTGACCTGACTATATACAATCTTCTGGATCGCCTGAATGAGAATTGGGTTAATAACCAGACAGGAAGAGCATACACAGCTGTAATACAGTATACCGACTATGCAAGTCACCGTAGTGATTTTAATGATTATGAAGACCGTATCGAAAATCCTTCTATGTATTCCGAACCTCGAATGGTAAAACTGGCAATAGGAATAAATTATTAACTGCAATGCGCTGTCTAACAACAATCGTTATGATTTTCCTCACTGCCCTTGGCCAAATCATGGGTCAAGGTAAGGAGTACGAAGGTCCTGAAGATCCAGCGGGAGATATTGCTGCTGAACGCGAAGGCTACATGACCGGAAACCGGGTTTTTATATATTTTCGTAATACAACGGAGCTGTCGGACTGGCCCAGGGTCAATGTTTCCAAATGGCCTAATAATCCTAACGGCTTAAAGATGACGGATGGGATCGGTTTGCTTGTTGGGGCAAAAGTTTACATAGAAGATGATGGTGATGCTGCAACTGTGGATACGATAGCTCTGACTGAACCAGCAGATATTTATACAAAAGATCATCACACACTTTATTACCTGCAGACCAGTTATCGGGAAGAAATGGATGTGGATCCTACCGGAACTGTCGAGTGGGGTTTTTATCCTGTATTTAATTATTTCAATGAAACCGGAGAATATGTTGCACAGTCAAACCTACCCGGATCCTGGCCAAGTGCTGGCTGGCCTTCCACGGGTTATGAGACCAAATGGTCCGGAGAATGGAACGGACGCTTCGGAAGAGGTGTGATCTATGCGGACCAGGAGACCTATTTTGTTGTCAATGATGCTCAAGACCAAGAGCACCTGGGCCCTGAGGATAATGTAAAATATTTTCCCAGGCCCGGTCACTACGTGGGTGACCTGAAACCTGATGTTACAATTCAGCCTGGTGTGCCTTGGGGCGGGCTTGGCTTGCGTGTTGCTGTTCGGGGATTTCAATGGAATAACCCCCAAGCAAGAGACGCAATCTTTTGGGAATATTCCATTGCTAATATTTCAGATTATGACATGAGAGACGTTGCTTTTGGGTATTGGTTGGATAATTCTATTGGTGGAGATGGTGATGATGATCTAGGATATTTTAACACAGAAGTAGATATGGCTTATTCCTGGGATATTAATGGAATAGGCGCTGGCGGGTTGCCAACTGGTGTGATGGGATTTGCCTATCTGGAAAGTCCTGGCCTAGCCTATGATAACCTAGACAATGATGGAGACGGCCTAATCGATGAAAAAAGGGACAACGAACCTACCGGCATTATTGGACCAACAGCTGGTATCGCGGACCTGGAAGCATTTCTTGAATTTTATAGACTGAATCTTGAAGATCTTAAGGAACACTGGGATGCAGACGAAGACCAAGATTGGGAAGACGGTGAAGACTTGAATGGAGACGGCATATATCAGGAAACCGAATATTATGGTGATGATATTGGCATCGATGGTGTGGCCCCCGGTGAGATAAATTATAATGGTCCGGATCTGGATGGAACCGAGTGTAACCATCGGCCCGATTTTCAGGAAGGTGTGGGCTGTGAACCCGATTTTAATACCACGGATGTTTCCGAATCGGATATGGTTGGTTTGACCTCATTTCGCATGTTTCCGATACCTAGCCACGCCCCTTCAAATACAACCACGTGGTTTAAAAATGATCAGGCCATGTGGGAAGTGATAGGCAGTGATTCCTTGGAAGAGTTTGAAGGAAATATTTCCAATCTGGTGGAGGTATTTGCATCTGGTCCATTTCCGCTTTATCAAGGACGGGTGGAACGTATTTCCATGTCAGAACTGCATTCCTACGATCCGCTGACGGGATTGGAGTCTCCTGATCATAGTGCCCCAGCGTTATTCGAGCTAAAACGTATTGTCCAAGTTATTTATGAAAAGGATTATCGTTTTGCCCAGCCGCCAAAGATGCCAACCCTGACCGCAACCGCCGGCGACGGCGAAGTAATTTTAACCTGGGATAATATGGCCGATACGAAAACACGTGATCCCTTCATCGGCAATGTGAATGATTTTGAGGGTTACAAGGTTTATAGGGCTACGGATAAATACTTTTCCGATTCCGAAGTTATTACCGATGGCTATGGAACGCCTATGTTCATGAAACCAATATTCCAGTGTGACTTACTTGATCGAGAATTTTATTTAGGAGAGCCGCACAATCCTGATCGGTATGGTCGCAGCCATCAATGCCGAGGGTTTACAGATTTCGGTCTCGTAAACGGAATGGGATATAACTTAGGTTATGATGAAGGAATCACTCATGTCTTTCGAGATAATACTGTCCAGAATGGCAGAACCTACTATTATGCCATAGTGGCCTATGATTACGGTGCTCCAGATATAGGACCTGGAATCTCTCCTTCTGAAAACAATGTTGTCATTGAACTAGATGAAGCGGAAGAGATACGTTCCATTGGGAAAAATGTAGCCATCGTGGTGCCCCACCAGCCTGCAGCAGGATATGTACCCCCGGAAATTCAAGTAGAAACTAACGAGCAACTATTTGGAACAGGTATCATAAACCCTCAGATAATTGCCAGCGGCAGTCTGCAGCCTGATCATAAATATTTGTTGACATTCGGAATAGATACTCTTTCAACAATTAGCGATTATGACCGGGGCATTTTGTATACCACTAATAGCTTCTCGGTCTATGATGCCACAGAAAATTTTGAACTTATCTATGAGGAGAATTCCGAAAATTACGTTGGCAATAACCTGTTCTACAGGGATACATTGGATTACTGGACATTGAATCCGTATGACGAAGTGGAAACGGATGTGTTTGATGGCATACAGCTTGCAATACAACAAGATGTAGAAACAGCAACCTTTGATTACGGTAATTCCGGCTGGATCACGGGCAGCGGGTACTTGAATGTCATTCCTTCGATCTATGATGGTCCGTCCATCCCCTGGGACTATAAGATCATTTTTACCGGTGAGGATTCTGCGTATGTCGGAGTCATCACCAACAAGTCAGGTGTGCGCGATGAATTGGGAAATTCTATTTCCAGGAATGATGTGATTGTTGCACCGGCACTTGATTTCTATGTTGTAAATGAATCCTTTGGCGATCTTGAACTAATGGACATGATTGTCCAGGATATGAATGATAATGATACATTTGAATTATTTGAAGACCGCATCCTTGTAGGCGCTCCCACTGTGACCCGTTGGCGAGCTACGGCATTTGTACTTGATTTTAGTTATTTTGATGAGAGCACCTATCCCAACGAAGGTGATGTTTACGCACTGTCTTGGAGAAGACCATTTTTCGTCATGGATTCAATCCATTTTTCCGTTTCCGTGGTTGACTCCTTGGATGCAGAAACATTAAAAAGTGATATGGATAATATTAAAGTCGTGCCCAATCCTTATGTAATGACGAATATGATGGAAGGGGCCGTATCCAATCCATTCTTAAATCAGCGACGCAAACTGATGTTTACCCATATTCCCGCAGAGTGTACAATTCATATTTTTACTGTCAGTGGTGTATTGGTTGATAAACTTGAAGTAGATAATGAACCTGAAAATGGGATTGTGCACTGGGACATGTTAACCAGAGAAGGTTTGGAAATAGCAGCAGGTATGTATCTTTATCACATCGAATCCAATGTATCTGGGGATGCAAAGATTGGCAAATTCGCGGTGATCAAATGAAATTATATAAGTTTATTTTCATTCTAACTTTTTTATCTCATGTTGTTTTTGCTGATGAGATTCACCGTTATGGCACTACAGCAGCAAACTTTCTTGAAATTGGTATAGGTAGTGCTTCTGGGGGAATGGGAGAGGCCTATGTCGCGGTTGCTAATGATCTGTCCGCTATTTACTGGAATCCAGCCGGGTTGTCTTCTCTTAAGAGGGTTGGTATCCAATTTATGATTCAGCCCTGGGTTGTCAATATTAATACAATATTTGCAGCGGGCGCTATCAATGTACCCAGGATTGGAACGTTTGCCCTGTCCCTAACGCAAATAGGCTACGGTCAGATGGATGTGACCACACTGGCCTACCAGGAAGGTACGGGTGAAAAATTCACTTCCAATGAACTAGCGCTAACATTTTCCTTTGGCCGGCGGCTGGTCCCCTGGTTTTCCTTTGGTGCCAATGTAAAATTGGTCCAATCCAACATCTGGCATGCCTCTGCCAATGCCTTTGCCCTTGATCTTGGGGTGCTGGTCAATACGAACTTTTTCAGCGTAACAGGTGAAAAAGTAGACGGAATGGTGATTGGCATGTGTATTTCCAACTTCGGCACACGGATGAAATATGATGGCATAGATTTGTATCAGCCCATTGATATATCGGAATATGAAGAAGGTAACTATGGAGATGTAGCAGGACAATTTCGGACACAAGAATGGGAACTTCCGCTGCTGTTTAGAATTGGTGTAGCCGTTAAACCAATTGTATCAAATTTTGCCACGCTGACCCTTGCCGCAGATGCTATTCATCCGAATAACAACACAGAATCTATTAATATTGGTTTCGCTTTCAAATTTAAGTTTCCTGGGAATGGCGCAATTGTTTTTCGGGGCGGCCAGAAAGCACTGTATATGGATG
>OFIZ01000023.1_pt1 | contig 28927 bp, 22 predicted proteins | sample 1540161 | NCBI WGS metagenome assembly OFIZ01 (sample SAMEA104347373, study PRJEB22522) | marine metagenome | biome: marine biome; feature: marine water body; material: seawater | collected 2015-09-01T00:00:00Z | depth 1403 m
CCCTCCTTTCCCCTTCGTGGCGGCAGTCAGTCAGTTACAGCGGAAGGGCGCATCTACGGCGTGCTCAACAGCAATGATATTGCCATCTATCGCCAACTGGCCGGTGGTTTGACTACAGCCAACGTGCTACACGGTTCAGCCAATGCCATCGGGGGGCAGAACGCCGTGATAAAGCTACGCTGGGGACAAGATCCAGATGGAATTCTATTCAATGAAGCACCCCAGGGAATCAAGTTTGCCTTGGGAGAAAACGTGAAGCAGTCCAACTGGGGAGATAAATTTACCACCCGCTATCCCCAGACCCGCATGGGCGTGGAACAGATTATCCGCGATGCCTTTGCCGCTGCAACTGATTATGCAGAATCCCTTGGTCTAAAAGGTTTTGAAAAGAAGTCAGATCCCAACAGTTTACCGGTACGGAAAGACTTGGAGCTGGATGCATTGGTGGAAATCATGCAGGGTACACGCTGGGTCCATTCCCATTCCTATCGCCAAGATGAGATCCTTATGTTGTCTAGAATCGCTGATGATTTTGGTTTTACCATCGCAACGTTTCAGCACGTTCTGGAAGGCTATAAGATCGCCGAACGGTTGGCTGAACACGGCGCCGGCGCCTCCACCTTCACCGATTGGTGGGCCTATAAATTTGAAGTGATCGATGCCATTCCCTATAACGGCACACTCATGAGTTCAGTGGGTGTATTAGTATCCTATAATTCGGACAGCAATGAGCTGGCCCGGCGCATGAATACCGAAGCGGCAAAGGCGGTGAAGTACGGCGGTATGTCCCAGGAAGACGCATTGAAATTTGTCACCATTAATCCCGCCAAACAGCTCCGTATTGACCAATATGTGGGATCGCTGGAAAAAGGGAAGCACGGCGATTTTGTCATCTGGAATGATAATCCCCTTTCTTCCTATGCATCTTGCGAACAGACCTGGATCGAAGGGACGAATTATTTCAATAAAGAGCGGGATGCAGCTATGCGTGAACAGATCGCAGCAGAGCGGAATATGCTGATACAAAAGATTCTTGCCAGTGATGACACGGACGAAGACAAGCCCATGAAGCCAAAAGGAGACTGGCACAACCACACCTACTCCTGTTCGGATGGAGGTGCACGATGAAACAGTTTATTGCTCTTATAGCTTTCTTTTCATTCACATTTGGATCGGATCAAATTCCTGCGAATCAGCAAGATCATGCCATTTTAATTAAAGATGTGACCATTCATCCTGTTTCCGGTCCTACTATCGCTAATGGACAGATCTTATTTTCGGATGGAAAGATCATGGCCATGGGCAACCTTATCGCGCAGATTCCCGATGGAACTGAAGAAATATCACTCCCTGGCAAGCACATCTATCCAAGCTTGATAGCGGCCAATACGGTCATGGGACTGGTGGAAGTAAATGCTGTTCGTTCAACGAGGGATTATGCGGAAGTCGGATCCTTTAACCCAAATGTACGGGCGGAGGTCAGTTACAACCCTGATTCAGAAATCATACCTGTCACGCGCTCCAACGGCGTAGCCATTGTACTGTCCGTACCTCGAAGCGGATTGGTCTCCGGGACCTCTGCCGCCATGATGCTGGACGGCTGGACATCAGAAACGGCAACACTCAGAGCACCGGTTGGCATGCATATTCATTGGCCGGACATGAAAGTGAACCATTCCCCCTGGGTGCGGAAAACCGCTGAAGAACAGAAAAAGGAACGCAACAAAGAGCTCAAGGAATTGGATGAAATCATGGACAAAGCCCGCGCTTATGTGCAAAGCGCAGCCACGGATAAGTCTTTGCAAAAAACGGACTTGAAATGGGCAAGCATGGCTGCTGTGGTGAAAGGTGAACTGCCGGCGTTTATCCACGCCAATGGTGTACAGCAGATCGAAGCGGCAGTTGAATGGGCCACACGACAGGAATTGAACATGGTCCTCGTCGGAGGTCGGGATGCCTGGATGCTGACAGATTTATTGAAAAAGAACGACATTCCTGTGATTATTGAAGCAACCCATAAGCTCCCCTCCCGGCGCCATTCGGATTATGACGAGTCCTTCAAAACACCCCTTAAACTTTATGAAGCGGGAATTGAATTCTGTATAACGTCCAACAGCGGATCATTCCAGACTCCTCATTTACGGAATTTACCCTACGAAGCGGCTACAGCCGCTGCCCATGGACTGCCAAAAGATGAAGCACTGAAAGCGGTCACTTTATATCCAGCTGAAATCCTGGGCATTGCAGATCAAGTAGGCTCATTAGAAGTAGACAAAGATGCCACATTTATTATTACGGATGGGGATCCCCTGGAGGTCATGACCAACGTGGAGCAGCTCTACATCCAGGGACGAAAAGTGGATATGAGCGACCGCCACAAGATGCTGCGGGATAAGTATACGGAAAAATACCGGCAGTTAGATTTGATCGATTAGCAGACATTTCCCGCTTGCCCCATTTTAAATATATTGATGGTTGCGGGTAGAATGTCTGTAGTTCTTTTCTAATTTATTATCTGTTTTCTATAGAATGAAGTTCAATCCCGTCCAATACCATTGGCTGCATACTGCAATTATATGAAACCATTTCATTCAATAATTCATATTTGATGAAAACATCCACAACACCGTTCACTTTAAAACTATCGTCAATGGACATTTCATCTTCAGGTTTATATTCCCTCTCTCCAATAACGATAAAGTATCCACAGCCATCGTAAGAGTAATCACCATCCCAACGCAGAACAGCATTTGCTTCCTGTATTTTATCTTCCTGTTTATCCTCACAACCAAGGATGATAAATAATATTAGAAATGGAATTAGCTTTTTCATCTTAAATTTCCAATTTAATAAAGGTTACACACAAATGCACCATTTCGAAAGTTATTTAAAAAAACAAAAAGCCCAAAGATTAAACTTGGGCTTTTACATTTGTCATATTATTTGATTATCAATGCATTTCATCAAACTGAAAAAGTACAATACCATCACTATATTCATCAAAATGGAGTTTGAAAACTTGATGAGTAGTTGGGATATAAATTAGAATATTATCATTTGACACACTAATAGTATGGTTCGTTTGATCATAGTTTAATACTTCGTTGTCACCGCCATAAGCAACTATACTAATGTCAGTAGACCATTGATCATTACTGGGAATTTCTTCAAGTTCATCAAAGTTTACTGAAGTGTCAATGGTAACCATGACACTATTATTTAGCACAATACTTGGCATATAATAACCTCCACCCGCATCAATGTTTTGCAATGACACATGCCAGGTGTTGGCATCTTCCGCCGCAATAGTTAGGTTATAGTAAAATGATCCATCATTCACATTTCCGGTTGTTACGGTGATGACTGTGGATTCTTCCACAGCAGCATCATCTTTTTTATCTTCGCAAGCAATAAACAGGGCCATCAACAGGAACAAACCCAATATCATTATTCGTTTCATTTTTAATCTCCTTTTAATGTTGTTGATAATTCAATGTACACCGCCCGGCCGATGAAAGGTCCGTAACGGTCGTGCGTGTAATCCCCAGCATTTTTTATGCCAAAATTCATAATCAAGGGGTTCCAAATCTTCAAGCTTGTACTAATGTCAATTATAACATAATCGGCTAATGTCTCTGTAGCATGAATATATGTACCGCTATCAGGATCGTATTCTTCCGGTGTATAAGCGCCTACCCACTTGACCCGTGTGGAAAACCCCCATCCATGCCTAGGCGCTTGGTAACTGCCTCGGCAATAGGCTGATAAAGGTTGTGTATTAGGTATTATATTGCCATCTCCGTCACGATTATCGATTATATTTAACCCCCACGATGCTACCAAAGAACTGGATGCACGCCAGCGGCCCTGAATTTCCAATCCCTTATACACGGCTTTTTCAATGTTGTGATAGCTCAACAGCGCCGGCTCGATTGCGAAGTCCTCAATGAGGTTTTTGAATGTGGTGTAATACATCATGAGGCTGACCTGATACACCGTTGGGTGATAATATTCCACTCCTGCCGTATAGCCGTTTGATATTTCCGGCTTCAGGTCAGGGTTCCCCTGCACCCGATAACCGAACTGGACGTGGTCCCAGTCAATGAAGCGCTCCATAAAAGATGGCGTCCGGAAACCCTTGCCCCAAGTAGACCTGAATTTCCAACGGTCATTAAAAGTATACATAATTCCGATCCGCGGGCTCATCACTGGCTCGTCTTCATTATACATGTCTAATCGTGTACCGATAACTGCGTTGATATTGCCCCAAAAATGGATATCGTATTGGCCAAAAATACTTTCAGATGAAACTGTCTGCCGCCCATTTTCAACACGGTCACTAACGTATGCTGCCTGGGAAAATTCTAGGCCTACATTGAATTCATTCAAGCCAAATTTCTTTTTTAGCATGCCTTCGTATTCGATATTTTCTTCCTGGGTAATATCATCCCTTTCCACATCACCCCAAGGCCGTGTTTGTACATAATTTCTGCTGTAATTGTGGTTTTGCAGGGCATGATTCCATAACCAACCATTGCGCATTTGCCAATCGTGGGTGAGTATTAGGGTTGTGCGATCTATGAATGTTTCCGTATTCATCAGCTGCGATGCGCCGGTTTCATCGTGGTTATACACTGTGCCGTTAACCATCAATGTATGGTCAGCATTCATTAACCATAATAGCCTTCCCCGCAAGGACTGTTTATGAATATCATCAATTTCGATCTGCTGGATCTCTTTGTCCGTTTCCATCTTTTCCATATCAGCATTCAAAGATGCTTTAAGAGTGCCAAAAGTATGGGTCCAGCCCAACCTGTAACTGCTGGAACCGTGGTTGAGCCCATCATTGGTCAGTTTATTTTCTGTTCCACCATAACGAGCAGAAATATTCAACGATTGATCTGATGTACTTGCAGATGTAATGATATTTACCACACCGGCCATGGCCTCGCTTCCGTAGAGCGATGAATTAGGTCCTTTTATGATTTCTACTTTCTGCACATCGCTAGTGGATATATGATCTAATTGAACACGATTGTTGAATTTTCCAGTTACGGGCTGTCCATCTACCAATATGAGAATGTACCGTGAATCCATACCCATAAGATTGAGCATGGAACCGCCGTCTACGGATGTCTGCAAACTGACGCCGGACCTTGATGACAGCAGTTCAGCCACATTCAGCGAGCCGGAATCGATAATGTCCTTTTTGGAGATGACTTCTGTAGCAACCGGCACGTGGCGGTGCAGTTTTTCTGTTCGTGTGCTGGTCACCACCACATCCTCTAATTCGAAAAATGTTTCATCCAACGCAATAATCATATCTTCCGTACTGCCGTTGAGCCGGATTGTGGATGAAGTATACCCGATGTGCGATACGTGCAGTTTTGCTTTTTCATCCTTAAGCATAGTAAAGTGAAATGCGCCTGCTTCATCCGTAGCCACGCCAATCTTTTGGGATGGTATGAAAAGATTTACATCCGGGATTCCTGCTTTGGTTGCGGTATCCACCACGCGTCCGCTGATAATTTGAGACTCCTCTGCCAAAGCCGGTATGGATAATAACAGCATAATATATAGGATGCTGTTGATCACTTTTTTGGCGCTGTGATTAGATTATTAAGCAATTTTTCAATATCGCTGGCGGTGATATCTTTATTGTCTTTACCCATGAAAATGAGCCCCACAAAGAGGCCGCCAATAGCTTTGAACATTAAGTCGGGGTCCAAATTGGGGAATTCCCCTTTGGCAATACCTTCGTCCAGCAGTCCTTTCAGAGTTGCATAGAGCCGGTGTTGATACGATTTCCAGGACTGGTCTTTCATTTCAATATGCGTGATCGCTTTAGGGGCATTAAATAAAAATTCATACTCGTTCCGGTTTTTCTGGGCATTGCGAGTAAGCTTAATGAGAATATTGATAAATGTTTTCCGGGGAGTTTGGTCAGAATGAATTTCCTCTTCCAAACTTTCCAATAATTTCGACCATCCTTTTTCCAGGATTCCACAGAACACATCTTCCTTTGAGGGGAAATAATAGTAAAGCGTTGCTTTACCAAAACCCGACGCAGAGGCGATCTCATCCATGGTAGCACCATCGATTCCTTTAGATTTGAATACACTTAAGGCTCCGGAGAAAATGCGTTCCTTGCGCAATTCCCGCTCTTCTTTTTGACGATCTGAAATAGACATATATTATAACTCTGTTTTATTATTCGACTAATAAGTCGAAATTTAAAACCTCCTTGTAAATATTTACAAGTATTACCTAATGAAATTGATTATTTCTTAAAGATCAGATCGTAAAGCAGGATGGTGGTCATAGTATAAAACGACAGATACATAAGAGAGCCGGAAAGAATGGTTAAATAGCTGAATGCAGGATGAATAAAACGTATGCCCCAAATTGACCCAAAGGTAACCAGTGTAGCCAGTAATGGTTCAATCATCAACACATTTTTCCACGTTGCGCTTATAATGGAATTATAATAAAACAACCCGCCAAGCAAAACAAAGATGAGCGCAAAAGCAATAATATGTGTATGGGTCGTCAAGAGCATTGCATCCACTGATTTGGGATACTTTTCCGGAATATCGAAGTCGTCTACTTCTGAACCTGCATAATGCTCTACGGTCCCTTGGGGATTAATGTCCGTTGTTGTACTTACATACACCAATCCTACAGTTACGCCCATGGCTAAAACAAATAAAAATATTGCCAGAAACCAGCGCAGTCCAACATCTAATTGATTAAGTTTAAATTCATTCATTTGTTGTTAAGTCGCTTTTAATGATGTCCAATAATATAGTTAATTTATGAATTCCCTTAGTTACCGCGTGCACAGAAATGGTTGCACCGCTTATAGCATCCACATCCGTAAAAGCCGATGATTTTGATTTACCAATAAATTGTTTTTGCCAAGACGGTTGACCCACTTCCCCGCCAATGGCCTCACGATACTTTACTACAGCCGTTTTAATAATAGCCCCTTTGTTATTATACATTCCAATAAATGTAATGGGCATCGATTTACCTTTTACATTATCCAAGATTGCAAACCCGGAGACAGTATCATTTTGTGAAACGACCCATATATATACAAATGGCAAATTAAAATGCTGTTTAACCTTTCGTTCGATGGGAGATTTAATTGTACTTGGAAGGATATATTTAGTAAATGAAAGTGTTGATTCATTGCCGAACTCACTTATAATCATATTTTCTGCATCTTCCTTAATTCCGCCCATTATTGACGAAATCATCAGAGAAGCGAAGACTGCAGTGCGAAACCACAGCCTTCTTTTTAACAACTGACTTCGGAGATTAGAAATTATAGCCAACACCAATATTTATCTGAGTTTTTGCATCTTCATCAGATTCTTTTTTATGGGTTCCATAATCAAATTTAAATGCAACATTTGAAATTGGCCAATACGTTATACCAAATCTATTTATGGTATAATGTTGATCCTCATCATCGTTTCCACGGTTGTAGTCAGACATACGAACCCAAGGCATTAATGTCCCCTTTAATCCAACGATTGAACCAACGTTATAACCCAAATCCACATAATAACCACCACTTGTTTCATAACCCAAAGGATTGTTTTCATATGCAATTGAACCATATTCTAATACAGCATACAAATTATTTGCATTATATTTTACATTAATTTCCATCAATGAAAAACCAACACTTGCTGAATCAGCATCATTAACAATTGAATTTCCTTCAGAATCCGTGGTGAAATAAGCAGATGTAGGAGCATTATGCATCGTATAAGAACCGCCTACGCGCAAACCAGAGATACCGGTGTAATTCATACTCATATTTTTTACCATATTATAAGCAGTTGTTTTATACCCTTTACCACGGCCGCTGCGAATTCCTTTTCCGATTGCGTCACCATCCATATCTTCAAGAAGAGCAAAACGCCAGTTAACGTCACCAAATGATCCGTAAACAGCAGCACCATTCCCAAACCAGGTTGTTGGAATAACATATTTACTGTAATCCGGACGTTCTACACTCAAGAATAAGGGCGGTTCATGAAATTCATTTAAAAGACCAACCGATGGCAAAATGACACCTGCTTGAAATCCAAACTTGTTTGTGTGATAGTTTACAAATGCTTGTTCCAACTCCAACTCACCTTCACCATCTTTTACATAATTATGTTCTAATTCTACTTCTGATTTAAATGACCATTCCTCTGAAAATGAAAAGCCATAGTAAATGATGAAACGGTGGAAATCCAACTTAGTTGTTGCAGCATTTTCACCGGATTGACTTTTATTATAATGGAGTTCTCCATATCCACCGATGGAACTTCCCGGCACAAAAAAATCATCCTGCGCTATAAGTCCAGCGATACATAAAACTCCAATTATTATCTTACTCATATTTCCTATTTTCCTCTTTTATTAGCTTGTTATTGTTAATGAGATTTAGTCTCAATAACATATTAACAGATTATACTTATACTTTGCAACAATTTCCAGAAAATTATTTGGAGTATGGATATAACAATCGTAAACTCGACCGACCAGTCGGTTTAGATTATGAACGAATCATTACAAACTCAACGCAAAGAACAAATTTTAGATGCGGCACTACACGTCCTCGTTCAAAATGGGTACGAGCAGGCCCGTATGGATGACGTGGTCCAATCGTCTAATTTGAGTAAAGGAGCTATCTATTGGTATTACAAATCCAAAAAGGAAATGTATCTTGATCTAGTCAATTTTTGGGTCATGCGCTATAGTGTTATTTTAAACCATATTGTGGAAGAAGAGGCCTCTCCTTCTCGTCAGTTAAAAGATTTATTTCAATTTTTCATAGACCAATATGAAACAGATCCCCAGCCCTTTGCAGCACTTACCGAATTTTGGTCAATGGCCCAAAAAGATGATGAATTCAATACAAAACTCCAAAAAGTCTATACTCATTTTTTGGAATTAATTGAAGATATTATACAACGGGGCGTTCAATCCGGAGAGTTCAAAAAATTGGATATACGTATGACTGCTTTATCCATCATGGTCAATATTGAATCCATAAACTGGTTTACATTATTTGATACACATGGAGTCAGTGTAAAGGAATATATGCAAACAATCACCGATTTCATACTTGCAGGAATTTTGAAAAAACATTAGGAGTCGTTACATGGAAAATACACAAACTAAATATCGTACGGGCGGCAGTTTCCTCGTTGAGCCTATAAACGAAGCAGTTGTCTATTCAAGGGAAGATTTTACAGATGAACATCGTGAAATCTATGCTATGGTGAAAGAATTCGATAAAGAAACCATTCTAGAGAAAAAAGAAGATATAGAAAAATTCGATAAAGAGCTTTCTCTTTCTTTAATCAAGGAAATGGGAGAATTGGGACTCCTTGGTATCGATATACCCGAAGAGTACGGAGGAATGGAACTTGATAAGGTAACATCTGCAATCGTAGCTGAAGCACTTACTTACAGCCCCTCTTTTGCAGTTACGTGGTCAGTTCAAACAGGGATTGGTGTACTGCCTATCATCTGGTTTGGTACACCGGAGCAAAAAGAAAAGTATCTCCCAAAAATTGCCACAGGGGAAATGATTTGCGCTTATGGATTGACCGAGCCTACCGCAGGCTCTGATGCCCTCGCGGGAAAAACTACGGCTGTTTTATCAAAAGACGGAAATCATTATATTTTAAACGGTGAAAAAATATTCATTACCAATGGCGGCTGGGCAGATGTATTTATTGTTTTCGCACAAGTCGATGGTAATAAGTTCAGCGCATTTATCGTTGATCGCAATACAGAAGGATTTTCCACGGGTGCTGAAGAAAAGAAAATGGGTATGAAAGGATCATCCACAACGTCACTCATTTTTCAAAATGCTAAAGTACCCGTTAAAAATCTTCTCTATAAAGTGGGTGCCGGAGCAACTATTGCCTTTAACGTTTTAAATATCGGCAGGTTTAAACTCGGCGCATCCGGAGTCGGCGGATCTAAAAATGGAATTGAAGCTGCAGCCAAGTATGCCCTGGAAAGACGCGCTTTCGGGAAACCCATTGCACAGTTTGATGCCATAGTCAAAAAAATTGCTGATATGACAGTCTGTACTTTTGCAGCTGACAGTATGGTTTATCGAACTATCGGACTATTGCAGAAAGAAATTGATGATTTGGATAAGTCAGACCCAGATTATTATATCCATGTCGGAGAAGCCATGGAAAAATTTGCCATCGAAACATCTATGACAAAAGTGTTTGGAAGTGAAATAAGTCAATTTGTTGTCAATGAAGGTTTACAGATTTTTGGTGGTTACGGTTTTTTGGAAGAATATCCCATGGCATCGGCATATCGCGATAACAGGATCAATCAAATCTGGGAAGGAACCAATGAAATAAATCGCCAAATCATTACCGGCTATATGATGAAAAAAGCATTAATGGAAGAGTTGCCCATACGTGATGCCATCAGTTCCATCGAACAGTTTATGTCAAATGGTAAATTGAAAGAAAATGACGGTCCTCTGGCAATCGAATGTGAAGCGATTGAAACCGGCAAGCGACTTGCTCTTTATATTTTCAATGAAGCGCTGAATAAATTTGGTCAGGATTTGAAGCACGAGCAACAGATTACAGAAATGCTGGCCGATATTTTTACCGATTTATACACAGCTGAAAGTACAGTCGTTCGCGTACAAAAAATAATGAAGGATGACAATCATGATCATACTGTGACAAGTATTGCTAAAATTTTTACGGCAGAAATGGTGTTGCGCTTGCTGAATAAGTCTCTAACCTCATTGAATGGAATTTATGGTGGTCAAATGACTGCGCCAGTCATCGATCAATTACGCCATTTCCAAGGGCGGATGATGTTAACAACAGATATTATAAATTTAAAACGCGAAGTAGCACAACGTATTTACAGTCAAAAAGAATACCCATTTTAGGAGTTTAATATGAGTACAAAATCAGTCATTATTGATGCTGTCAGATCACCCATCGGAACCAAAAACGGTCAATTGGTTGGCATACGCCCTGACGATCTTACTGCCCAAGTTATTAAAGGATTACTTGCTCGTAATGAAAAAGTCAAACCGAAATATATTGAAGATGTTGTTGTCGGTTGTGCTTTCCCAGAAGGCCCCCAAGGAATGATTATCGGACGATCTGCTGCCATCTTGGCTGGCATTCCAAAAGAAGCAGGCGGAAAAGTAGTAAATCGTTTTTGTGGCTCTGCCATGGATGGTCTACATCAATTGAGCACAGCAATTGAATGTGGTGATATTGATGTAGGTATTGCAGCCGGTGTAGAAGATATGTTTTCAATCCCACCAGGAGGATTTGCTCCTGATTTTCATCCGGAACTGGCTGAACATGAATATTACATCGGCATGGGAGAAACAGCAGAAAATCTCGCGAATGACGGAAATATTTCAAGAGAAGATCAAGATGAATTTTCAATCAATTCTCATACAAAAGCCTTAAAAGCTTATGCAGATGGAAAATTTGATAATGAATTAATTTCAATCGATGTATATGGTGAAGCAACAGTTGAAAAAGATGAAGGACCTAGAAAACCGAATGTTGAAAAAATTAAAACCCTTAATCCTGCATTTATCAAAGGTGGAACAGTAACGGCAGCCAGCAGCAGTCCGTTTTCAATAGGTGCTTCAGCGGTACTTATCACCAGCGCCGAATATGCAGAAAAACATGGTCTGACTATACGCGCAGAAATTGTCAGTCGTGCCATTGCCGGTGTAGACTGGACTCGCATGGGTGCCGGACCTTTACCTGCCACAGAAAAAGCATTAAAAAAAGCTAGTTTAATTATGGACGATATTGAAACAATTGAATTAAACGAAGCCTTTGCAGCGCAATCTCTATTTGTTATCCGCAAAGGTGGTTGGGATATGGATAAAATTAACTTGAATGGCGGAGCAATCGCATTGGGCCATCCATTGGGGTGTTCCGGAACGCGCATTATTGGCACATTAATTAATGTGATGGAACAGCAAAACACTCATCTCGGATTGGCAACCATGTGTATTGGCAGCGGTCAGGGTATTGCGACTATTATTAAGAGATAAGAGATTATTGTGAAAATCAAAGAGCCATTTAGCGCTATTTCCCATGCCATTGGAGCTATTTTAGCTGTTCTGGCTTTAATCTTGTTAATTCGAGAATCAATTGATCCTATAAAACCCTGGCATATTGCTGCATTTTCAGTATTTGGAACAGGCATGTTTCTTCTGTACACTGCCAGTGCCATTTACCATTGGCTTCCAGTTTCGCCAAAAATTGTGAAAAAACTACAGACACTTGATCACGCAATGATTCACGTCCTTATCGCCGCAACCTATACACCGGTATGTCTGATTCCTTTGCGGGGCGTTTGGGGCTGGAGTTTATTTGGCCTTATTTGGGGATTAACGCTTTTTGGTATCTTGTTAAGAATGTTTTGGAAAAATATACCTGATTGGTTTTCACTCACATTTTATATTTTTATGGGTTGGCTGTCGGTGATTGCTATTTGGCCGATGATTCAAACACTGCAATTAGGTGCATTAGTCTGGATTTTTATAGGAGGATTTTTCTATACAGTCGGTGCCATTATTCACGGGTTGAATAAGCCCAATCCAATACCAAAAATATTTGGTGCTCACGAAATATTTCATGTATGTGTCATGTTGGGAAGTTTTGCCCACTTTATGTGCATGTACAATTACATTACACTATTTGACTAACAAAAAGAGGATTTCATGTCACAATCTATAGAAAAAGTTGCTGTATTGGGAGCTGGAGTAATGGGAGCACAAATTGCAGGCCATTTAGCCAATGCCGGTATTCCCTCCCTCCTATTTGATATTAACCAGGGATTAGCAGAAAAAGGAGTTGCTGTATTAACAAAACTGAAACCCGCACCTCTTTTCAAACCGAAGAATGCTGAATTAATTACGCCCTGTAATTATGACGATCATGTGGAAAAAATAAGTGAAGCAGATTGGGTGGTTGAGGCTGTCGCAGAACGATTAGACATTAAACATATTGTCTACAAAAATATAATACCCCATTTAAAACCAACAGCTATTATTTCTTCTAATACGTCCGGAATACCCCTAGCTGATTTAATTACCGTTTTTCCAGAGGATGTAAAATCCCGGTTTATGATTACTCATTTTTTCAATCCGCCGCGCTATATGCATCTATTGGAATTAGTCAAAAGCGAATTCACATCTGATGAAGTATATAATTCTATGGCTGAATTTGGTGAAAAATTTCTCGGGAAAGGAATTGTCCATGCAAAAGATACACCAAACTTTATCGGCAACCGAATTGGAGTCTTCAGTATGAGCGTAACCATCCATACGGCAATCCAACAAGGACTAACAGTAGAAGAAGTAGATAAATTAACTGGTACAATCGTTGGTCGGGCAAAAAGCGCCACGTTTCGCACGGCGGACGTGGTTGGTTTAGACACCATGGCTCATGTAACAAATACTACATATGAGAATGTGGAAGATGATGAAGAACGAGACGTTTTTAAAAGCCCTGAAATTCTTAAAATCCTTGTAAAAGACGGCAGATTGGGACAAAAAACAAAAGCAGGTTTTTATAAAAAAACTGATGAAGGTATTTTATCTGTAAATTTAAAAACAGGGGAATATGGTCCGCAAAAAAAAGTACGCTTCGACGGTTTTCGATTAGCCAAGGACCACACATCCACTAGCGGAAAAATTAAAGCATTGGCATACAGTGACGATAAAGCAGGGAAATTTTTCTGGGAAACGATGGCCAGAGGTCTCATTTATAGCGCAAACCGAATTCCAGAAATCAGTGATGATATTATCAATATTGATAACGCTATAAAATGGGGATTTGGCTGGGATTTAGGACCATTTGAAGGCTGGGATGCTATAGGCGTACAAGAATCTGTTGATAAAATGCTTGCCGAAAACAGAAAAGTACCTCAATGGGTTTTGCATATGTTAGCCTGCGGTCGATCCTGTTTCTACGAAACCAATAATGGCGTAAAAACATATTATGATGTAGCCACCGGGTCAGCGAAACCAGTTCCCACACTAAATAAAAACATTAATCTCAATCTCCATAAATCAGCAGGAAATCTGGTAAAACAGAATTGGAGCGCCAGCCTGGTCGATCTAGGAGATGGTGTTTTGAACGTGGAATTTCATTCAATTTTACAACCAACACTGAACCCCATTGATGGTTCGCTTGCCATGACTATTAATGAAGGAATGGATCTTTTAGATGCTGGTAAATTCAACTCATTGGTAATAGGTCATTCCGGAAAGAATTTTTCAGCAGGTGCGAACCTCGCCGGTATTCTTGATGTATGCGAAGCAAAAGATTGGAAAAAATTAGAAAGAGTTGTGAAAGAGCTACAAGATTTGACACAGCGAATACGCTTTTCTAAAGCGCCGGTCATTGCTGCACCATCTCATTTAACATTGGGTGGGGGTTTTGAATTGATCGGACCTGCCGCTCATCGTGTGGCATCTGCTGAATTATATGTAGGATTAGTAGAAGTAGGCGTAGGCCTCATACCAGGCGCCGGAGGAAACCTTCGATTACTTTTACACATGATGGAAAACAGTGGTAAAGGTAGAATGAATTCTTTCCAAATAGCTCAAAAAGCTTTTGAAACCATTGGTTTTGCAAAAGTAGCTACCAGCGCTGATGAAGCAAAATATATCGGGTATTTACTGAAAACAGATACCATCGTGATGAATAATGATCATCGAATCTGGACTGCTAAACAAAAAGCGATCGAATTGGCAGACAACTATGAACCGCCAACATATAGAGATGATTTGAAATTGCCGGGTATGGGCGGACGAACAGCAATAACCATGGCCTTGAAAGGATTCAAAGCACAAGGAAAAATATCTGACCATGATGAATTAATTGCAAAAAAACTGGCTTATGTTATTACCGGCGGAGATAAAGCAGGGCTTACTAAATCAGTAGAGGAACAATACCTCTTGGATATTGAGCGTGAAGCCTTCGTTTCTCTTGCAGGTGAATCTTTAACACAAGACAGAATCCGTTTTATGTTGAAAAAAGGGAAACCTCTTCGGAATTAAATTATTACAATTTGCTCATATAATGTATATGATTTGAAACCATAAATTCCGTACTTAAATATTAAACGGAAAATGGAATCAAAAGCTGCGGACACATATAACTCACCGCAAGGTGAAACGATATTCAAAACACTAGCAATAATTGCTATACTTTACCTCTTCCTGGTAAGTATTGGCATGATAGGTAGCGCATTTAAAGGGATGGGGAAAGGATTTGCTGTACAACTAATCCAAAGCAATGCCGGTCCGCTCATTGGCCTTTTTATCGGTATTCTTGCCACCAGTTTAATTCAAAGTTCCTCTACCACAACATCATTGGTTGTGGGGATGGTTGCCGCCGGAACGTTTGGCGATGACCCACGCATTGCCGTCGCAGCTGCCACCCCATATATTATGGGTGCGAATATTGGAACAAGTATTACGAATACCATTGTATCATTGGGGCATATTATAAATAAAAACGAATTCCGACGAGCGTTTTCTGCTTCCATCGTCCATGATTTTTTTAACGTCATTTCCGTTTTAGTATTATTGCCATTGGAAATGTCCTTTGGGATAATTAGCAAAAGCGCTAGCTGGTTAGCCGAACTTTTAGTTGGGACAGAAACTTTTACGTTTAATAGCCCTTTAAAAATGATTACAGATCCTGCTGTTTCATGGGTACAGAATCTATTCAAACAACAGGAAATTATAAATTATAACTGGCTGTTATTAATCGCGGCACTTTTATTATTATTCCTGTCTTTGCGTTTTTTAACCAAATTAATACGTAGCCTTGTTATGCAGCGGTTAGAAGCATTTTTTGATTCTCATATTTTCAAAACTGCAGGTCGAGCCATGTTTTTTGGTGCTTTAATAACTATCCTTGTTCAAAGCAGTTCTATCACAACATCTCTAGTGATTCCACTAGCAGGTGCAGGAATACTCCACTTACGACAAATTTTTCCATATACATTGGGAGCCAATATTGGCACAACAGTGACAGCATTATTAGCCAGTTTAGTTTCTGGAACTATTGCGCCATTATCAGTCGCCTTTGCTCACCTGATGTTTAATATTTATGGGATTGCACTAATTTGGCCAATAGAAAAAATAAGAATGATCCCTATAAACTTATCTATTTGGTTTTCAGAAATTGCTATAAAGAATAGAATATTCCCATTATTGTACATTTTGGTTGTGTTCTTCATCATACCATTATCCTTAATTTTATTTATGAGGTAAAACCATGTCGCTATTCAATGACGTTATCAATTTATGGAAAGCAGACGATCTGCTTTCTCAAGCTTGGGATGATTCCCATGAAATGCTGAATCTGTCCCACGAAATTTTTCAGCAAGCGTTAATATATTTGAAAAAAGGTGAAAATATTGACACATTGAAAGCCTTGAAAAAACGTGATAAGGAAATCAATGAATTTCAGCGAGATGTCAGACGAAAAGTCTTAACCCATTATGCTGTGGAACAAGATACAACTGACCTGGCAGATGGACTGATTCTCATTAATATGGTGGTAGATATTGAACGGATTGGTGATTATTGTAAGAATATCCTGGATTTAGCTATTAACCATGATCAATCCATTAACTCTTCCGAAATTTCAGAAGATTTGGCAATGGTTGAAGAAGAAGTAAAAAGTCGTTTTGATAAAACGATTCAAGCAATTCAATCTCAAGATATTGAAATTGCTCGATCACTCATGAAGGGATATAAAAAACAAATGACCGGTAAATCAGATGAAATCGTAAACGGTATTCTTAAAAATGAACTTCATTTTGGCAGTGAAGCTCGAACAGCTTCCATTGCGCTCTATGCCCGTTATTTAAAACGCATTGGTGCCCACCTTAAAAATATAACGACAACACTGGTGAATCCATTCGACGCTATTGGATATAAAGAATAGATTTTCTGTCATTATATAATTGACAACATATTCATAAGTAAATACTAATGAATCTTTTAATAAAAAATGTATTATTGCATGATTCTATTCAGGATATTTTTATTCAGAAAGGACTTATTGATTCTATTGGTCAAAATCTAAACTGTGAAGCAGAAAATGTTTTAGACGGCACGGATAAGGTAGCCATTCCATCCTTTGTTAATGCTCATACACATAGTGCCATGACCTTAATGAGAAGTTACGCAGACGATATGGAGCTTCACGATTGGTTAGAAAATAAAATTTGGCCGTTTGAAAAAAATATTTCTGAACAAGATGTCTATTGGGCAACACGCCTCGCCATCATTGAAATGATTAAATCCGGCACCACATATTTCAACGATATGTACTGGCATTATCCTGGAACAGCTCAAGCAGTTATTGATTCTGGAATTCATGCACATCTTTCAAGCGCTTTTATTGATTTAGGGGATGAAGAAACATCAAAAAAGCAAATTGAAGAACAAGTTAAATTATTTGAAAATAGAGACCAATTTTCTCCAAATGTTACATTTTCTCTTGGAGCTCATTCTCTTTATACTGTTTTAGAATCTGGATTATTTTGGTTAAGAGACTTTGCGAATGAACATACATTAAATATTCATATGCACCTTTCAGAAACAAAAAAGGAAGTAGATGAGTGGGTTCAGCAAACAGGTAAACGGCCTGTAGAATATTTGGAAAGTATTGGTTTTCTTGGTTCACACATTATTGCAGCACATGTAAATTGGGTGACAGACGATGAAATAAAACTGCTCGCAGATTATAATGTAGGAGTCGCTCATTGTCCCACTTCCAATATGAAATTGGCTTCAGGAGTGTTTCCCTACCAACGCATAAGAGATGCAGGGATTCGTATAGGTCTTGCCACAGATGGTGTTGCTTCTAATAATAATGTAGATATGTTAGATGAAGTGAAGGTGGCTGCACTTTTGCAAAAATCATTCAACCAAGATCCCACCGTTATGCCTGCAGATGAAGCATTTTATTTAGCAACAGAAGGAAGCGCATCTTTATTTGGATTGAATATGGGAAAGATTGAAGTGGGGAAATCCGCAGATCTACTACTTATAGATTTAAATAATATTCAATTAATTCCTAATCATCATTTAATATCCAATCTAGTATATTCGGCCCACAGTGGTTGCATAAACACAACCATTGCAAAAGGGGAAATATTAATGGAAAATGGTATTGTTGATGATGAAGAATATGTGATTGAACACTTTCAAAATGCAGTTGAAGGCCTTGTGGACAACTATTCAAAACATTCTTATAATAGGAAATGATTAAAACATGAAAAGTTTATGGAATGATCAAGAAGCAAATCAATTTATTAGCGATTTGGATTTAAGGGTCTATACATCGAGATTACTGGGGCAGGATGCTACTCTTGTGCTTCATGGAGGTGGAAATACATCAGTTAAATCTTCTGTAAAGAATTTATTCGGAGAAGAAGAAAGTATTTTATTTGTAAAAGGAAGTGGCTGGGATTTAGGCACCATTGAAGCAGAGGGCTTTGCGCCGGTTAAAATGGATATGCTTCTCAATATGGCAAAACTGAAAACGCTTTCTGATATTGATATGGTAAAATACCAGCGATCAGCCATGATTGATCCATCTGCCCCAAATCCATCTGTAGAGGCAATTTTACATGCGCTTATACCTTTTAAATACGTGGACCATACACATGCAGATGCGGTGGTCACTATTTCGAACACAGAAAAAGGTGAGGAAATTTTATCTTATCTTTATGGGAGTCGCGTATTATTAATTCCCTATTCCATGCCTGGATTTGATTTAGCCAAAATGATTTATAACATGACCCGGGGTGTGGATTGGCAACAATTAGACGGGATGATTCTTTTGAATCATGGTGTCTTTACCTTTAATAATGGCGCTAAACAATCCTATGAAAAAATGATTGAATTGGTATCCCAAGCAGAAGATTATTTATCGGACAATGGCGCTGATTTGAATATCCCTTTCCAAGAGGTTGAAATTGATTATATCCAAATTGCCAAAATCAGAAAAGCTGTTTCCTCCCTTAAGAAAAAACCGATTATTGCCAAATTAAATTCATCCAATAAGTCAAAGTATTTCAGTAAACAAAATATAGAATCCATTTCTCAACAAGGGCCCCTTACACCAGACCATGTTATTAGAACAAAGCGTATTCCTGCAATTTTGACTGACTCATTTAAAGATGATTTGGACCATTATATTGAAGAGTATGTTTCTTATTATGAAGAAAATAAAACGGATGAGATTTGCCTAAATCCTGCGCCAAACTTTGCAATCCTAAAAAATAAAGGCACCATTAGTTTTGGATCAAATGTTAAGGAAGCGATTATTATTCAAGACATTAATGATCACTCCTTTGAAGCGGTTTTAAAAGCTGAAGTGATTGGCGGATTTAAAGCGTTGGGCGCTAAAGATATATTTAATGTTGAATATTGGAGTCTTGAACAAGCCAAATTGAAAAAGGGAGCATCTTCACCTGAATTTAATGGAAAGGTTGCTATGGTGACTGGCGCAGCAAGTGGGATTGGAAAAGCTGTTGCAGAAATGTTCATTCAAAAGGGTGCGGCTATTGTGGCGTTGGACATAGATCCCGCCATCTCAGACATATTTCATGCGCCTAATGCGTTGGGACTTCCCTGTGATTTAACAAAAGAATCTGAAATTAATAAAGCTGTTCAAAAAGCGGTTGAATCCTTTGGGGGAATTGACATTGTTGTGAGTAATGCCGGTATTTTTCCACCAAGCCAAACCCTGGAAGAAATGGACACTGATAATTGGGAAAAATCCATGGCCATTAATTTATCATCCCATCAAAAAGTGATCAAAGCGACGGCACCCTTTCTAAAACTTGGCATTGACCCCACCATTGTAATGGTTGCTTCTAAAAATTATCCTGCCCCTGGAAAAGGCGCTGGTGCTTATTCTGTTGCAAAGGCTGGTCAAACACAATTAGCACGAATTGCTGCCCTTGAATTAGGTAATGACGGTGTGCGCGTAAATACCGTCCATCCACATGCTGTTTTTGATACCGCTCTATGGACAGATGAAATATTGGAGCAACGGGCAAGTCATTATAACATGACTGTTCAAGAGTATAAAACGAATAATATACTTAAAACAGAAATTCAATCAACAGATGTTGCTGAAATGGTATGCGCCATGGCTGGGAATGTTTTTAGCAAAACTACTGGTGCGCAAGTCACGATAGATGGTGGAAGTGACCGAACAATTTAGTGTTTGCCCAAAATATATAAAGAACTATGTTGTTTCGGCTTTTATTTGTGAATTATTTTATCTAATTCTCCTGGTTTAAAAATTCCCTGTTCTGTAATGATACCTGTGATGTATTTAGCGGGAGTTACATCAAAAGCCGGATTTAAGGCTTGGCTCCCTTTCGAAGCGACCCTTAATCCATTTATATCCAAAACTTCATTTTGATCTCGCTCTTCAATAGGAATATCATTCCCGGTTGGACATGTAAAATCGATTGTTGAAATGGGTGCTGCGATATAAACAGGAATACCATTTTCGTGAGCCACCACCGCTTTTTCATAGGTCCCGATTTTATTAGCCACATCTCCATTGGCAGCGACACGGTCCGTACCGGTAATGACTAGATCCACATCTCCACGTGCCATAAAATACCCTGCAGCGTTATCTGCAATAACCGCATGTGGTATTCCTTCTTCGTGCAATTCAAATGCTGTTAATTTTGCACCTTGCAGTCGTGGTCGTGTTTCATCTACATAAACAAAAATGTTTTTCCCATTTTCATGGGCAATTCTTATAGGAGCCAATGCCGTGCCATAATCAACGGTAGCCAATGCCCCGGCATTACAATGCGTTAATAAACTATCCCCATTTTTAATAAGTGAATTCCCATATTCGCCAATTTTTCGACACGCTTCAGCAGATGCATCTACATATGCTTGGGCAGATTCCATGGCCAGTTGTTTCATAGCACTTGGATCCGTTTCTGTGAGTGTTTTTGTCATTACAAAGTCAAGGCCGTGTTGGAGATCGTAGGCGGTTGGTCGTGTTTCATAAAGAAAATCGTGCACTTTTTGAATATCTTCTGCAGTAGGACTGTCCATTTTTTGAATCGCTTGTGCTAGTCCAAATGCACCCATAGCACCAATGGCAGGAGCCCCACGAATAATCATGGTTGAAATAGAATTTGCCACACCTTCCAAAGAATCAATGCTAATTATTTCAAATTCTTCCGGTAGTTTATTTTGTTCAATCGTGTGGATGGTGTTGCCGTCCATCCAGATTGTCCTGTAGAGTTTGCCTTTTATATTCATTTAAGTATTGTATCCAGTAACATGTTTTCAAGATGATAAAATTACGTTTATCATAGGTTTTTTCATCTATTTTTATCAAACGGAAATCCCTTTAGATTACTTACTTGAGATTTTAAAATATTTATTTATAATTTATCTATTTATTATTAAACTTGTATTCAATTAAAAGCACTTATTAATAAACAAATCAAGGAACTATAAAATGAAAAATACTAAAAGATCGATTGGGTATATTTTATCCATAGCACTTTTTAGCGTTTCCTCCCTGATGGCACAAGGTGTTACAACCGCTGGATTAAGCGGATCTGTAAGTGATGCAGATGGAAATGTTTTAGCGGGCGCTGATGTTGTTGCAGTATACACACCCGCAGGTACACAATATGGTGCTGCGACTCGAACGAGTGGTGCTTATACTATATTGAACATGAAAGTGGGCGGACCATATACTGTAACTGTATCCTATATTGGATACAAAAGTCAAACAGTTGAAAACGTTGCTCTTAGTTTAGGCGTAACAGAACGGATGCACTTTACGTTAACCCAAGAAACGCTTGAGATGGCCGGTATTGACGTCATAGCTGAAATGGATAATGTGATGAATGGCGATCGTACAGGCGCAGCAACGTTTATAAGTTCTGAACAAGTAGCCCAAATGCCTTCCATTAAACGTAGTACAAGGGATTTAACCCGTTTAGATCCACGTAGTGATGGCAACTTCAGTTTTGGTGGTAGAAACTGGCTTTACAATAATATTTCATTGGATGGCTCATATTTCAATAACCCTTTTGGACTGGACGATCCAGCTCCCGGTGGACAAACAAATGCTGAACCTGTTTCTTTCGATGCTGTGGATCAGGTACAAGTATCTATCGCACCGTTTGATGTTCGCGAAGGCGGATTCACAGGTGCAGGTATTAATACTGTTACAAAAAGCGGAACAAACACTTTCACAGCAACAGTCTATTCTTATAATAGAAATGAATCCTTTGTTGGGAATTCAGTTGCCGGGAATGATGTGGTTGCCAATCCGGAATTATCCTTTAGCCAAACAGGTATTTCAGTTGGCGGTCCAATTATCAAAGATAAAGTCTTTCTCTTTGCAAATTATGAAATGGAGCGTCGTTCAGATCCTGCATCAAATTTTGTCGCTGATAATGACGGCAATGTAGAATTTGGTGAATCTCGCGTGACTGCTGCTGATATGGATGCAATTTCACAACGTATGAAAGATGTATATGATTATGATACAGGCAGATATGAAGGATACAATCACGAAACTAATAATGATAAAATGTTGTTGAAGCTTGATGTAAATATTAGTGCCAATCATAATGCCAGTTTTCGATACAGCAGGTTGGATGCAAGTCGCGACTTACCCCCTCACTTTATTGCATTGAGTTACAATAATACGGGTCGTGGTCCAAATAACACAAGCTTACCATTTGAAAATAGTGGTTATAAAATTAACAATGTCTTGGACTCATACGCTGGTGAACTCAATAGCACTTTTGGTGGAAATATCGCAAATAGGTTCTTTTTCAGCATGAATAAATTTCGCGATTGGAGAGGTCCAAAAAGTGAAAATTTTCCAACAATTCAAATTGGTAAAGATGGATTAGCGTATGCAACATTGGGACATGAACCTTTTTCAATTCATAACATTCTTGACCAGGATGTTCTGCAGGTATCCAACAATTTATCCTATTTTATGGGTGACCATGTATTTACTGTAGGCGTGAATTATGAAAATTTTAAATTTTTCAATTCATTCAATATTTTCCGCCATTTCTTTTTTGGCTTGGGATTTACAACAGGAGTAACAACCTTTGATTCCGTGGATGATTTCATGGCGGCGACCGATCCTGCACTACCGGATAGCAATCGGGTAGACTTTCGCAGTTTAATCGGATCAGGAGATTTTAAAGGTGAATTGATTGACATTTCCCAAATGGCATATTATGTACAGGACGAATGGGCATTTAGCGATAACTTAAATCTCATTTTTGGTTTAAGAGTTGATATTCCTCAGTATAATACTCAACCAGTCGAAAATCCATACTCCACGAGTTTAGCTCTGTTGGATGAAAATGGTGATGCTGAAGTTGTGGATCAGGCAAAACTTCCTGATGCAAAACCACTTTATTCACCACGTATTGGTTTTAACTGGGATGTAAATGGAGATCGGTCCATGCAGATTCGCGGTGGTAGCGGTATCTTTACCGGACGTTTACCCTTTGTCTGGCTCGGGAATGCGATTTCAAATCCTGGCTTCAATTCAAACTTGCCGGGTGATAATCCTACAGTAACCGATGATGGTGTAGGTCGCCCAAGTGAAGTTGGAGAAGGTGAATCAACTTTACAGCAATCGTTTGATTTGAATGCTATGGTTGATGATTTTGAATGGCCTCAAATATGGACAACGAATGTTGCTGTTGATATGGCTCTGCCTGGAGATATGGTTGGGACTTTTGAAATGGTGTATGGCCAAGACCTAAATGCCATCTATATGCGTAATGCTGATTTAGTGGAACCGGTTAGATATCTAAAAGATGGTCGTCCTTATTATGGCGGTTTTGGTAACAATGAGTTAAATGCTTTTTGGCCAGGTGAAGGTGCCGGAGCATATGTCATTGATAATACTGAAGATCAAAATGGTACAAATCTGACTTTGACAGCCCAACTTCGTAAAAGTTTTAGCAATGGATTGGACGTAAGCGCTGCTTATACATATCTTAATGCTACAAACAACTTGAAGTCGACTGAAATTGCTTCACTTTTATGGCAAGGTCAGCCAGTCCAAGGCGATCCAAATAATCCACAATTAGCTCCATCTGAATTTGGAATTCGCCATCGTATTATTGGAACAGCTAATTACCGCATGAACTGGAATGAAAATATGTCTACAAACTTTGGCGTTTTCTTTGAAATGTCCGAAGGAAACAGATATAACTATTTTGGCGGAAACCGCTACTCCCATGTATATGCAGGAGACGTTAATGGTGATAGCTATACCAATGACTTGATTTACATTCCAAATGATGCCAATGATATTGTTCTTGCTGATGCAAGCGAATGGGATGCACTGAATGCGTTTATTGACCAAGATCCTTACTTAAGTCAGAATCGTGGTAAAATTGCTGAACGGAATGGTTTAGTCAATCCATGGTTTAGCAATATTGACGTAAAAATTTTGAATGAATTCAATACGAGCGCTGGAAAATTCCAGTTGAGTTTTGACATTTTGAATTTTGCAAATCTTATTAGTGATAAATGGGGTGTTAGAAAAATAGCAAACCAAGCAGCATTAGCTCCTTTATCTTTGACAGGGTTTGATGATGATGGAGAACCCATATTAGACTTCAACGGTGTAGAAGATACATTCATCGATGATATAAGTGCCTTTTCACGTTGGCAATTACAGATTGGATTAAGATATATCTTTTAATCTTAATAACAAGACTGATTTAATACAAAAAGGGAAGATTCAATAGTTGGGTCTTCCCTTTTTAATTATATAACAGAATTATGAAAAAGAGTATTATTGCTAATCTAGATTTGGCTTTAGAAGGAAAAAGAAAAATTGATTGGGTTCGCAGAAATATGCCCATTCTTCGTCAGATTGAATCAGACTTTGAAAGAGAAAAACCATTCAAAGGATTAAACGTACTCGTATGTATTCATTTAGAAGCGAAAACAGCTTACCTTGCCAAAGTCTTTGCCGCAGGCGGCGCAGATGTTTCAGTTACAGGAAGTAATTCCCAATCCACCAAAGATGATATTGCCGCCGCTCTGGCATCGGATGGATTACATGTATATGCAAAACATGGTTTTTCAGATAAAGAATTAAACGAAAACATGAATCATGCGCTAGATATTCAACCGAATATTATTATTGATGATGGCGGGGATATTGTTGAAATACTTCATGAAAAAAGATACGAATTACTGAAGAACGTATTCGGCGCCTGTGAAGAGACAACAACAGGCGTTGCTCGCGCAAAAGAACGTGCAAATAATGGAACACTCAAGTTCCCTATTATGCTTATAAATGAAGCAGAGTGTAAATATATTTTTGATAATTACCATGGTACAGGGCAATCTGTTTGGGATGGTATCATGCGAACGACCAACTTGGTAATCGCAGGAAAAACAGTTGTTATTGTCGGGTTCGGATGGTGCGGAAAAGGGATTGCTGATCGTGCAAAAGGCCTGGGAGCAAATGTCATCGTTTGTGAGATAGACCCCATAAAAGCTATTGATGCATCTATGCATGGTTGCCGCGTAATGCCTTTGGCTGATGCTTCTGCATTGGGCGATATTTTTATTACTGTGACCGGAAAGAAAAATGTCTTGGGAAAAAACCACTTTCCATTAATGAAGAATGGAGTCATTTTGGCAAATGCCGGTCATTTTAATACGGAAATTAATTTACCTTCTTTAGAGTCAATGGCTATAGAAAATAAATGCCTACGGGAAAATATAGTGGGATATAAACTGGAAAATGGACATTGGCTAAATGTACTTGGTGGCGGGAACTTGGTTAATATAGCGTGTGGTGACGGACATCCGGCAGAAGTAATGGATACAAGTTTTGCTCTTCAGGCTTTATCTGCAGAATATTTAAGCAAGAATTTTACGAAACTAAAAACCGATGTATATACTATTCCGAAAGAAATAGATCAGAAAGTTGCTCGTTTACGCCTATGGGGAATGGGTATTCAAATTGATGAGTGAGCTCACTTTATTTTAAAGCAATAAACCCGCTACGCATGCTGTCAGCCATGAAGCCAGTGCACCGCCAAACATTGCCTTTAAGCTCATTTTAGCTAAATCTTTTCTTCTTTCTGGAGCAATTCCTCCGATGCCGCCAAGTTGAATTCCGACGGAAGCAAAGTTTGCAAATCCGCATAAAGCATAACTGGCGATAATAGAAGACCGATGCGAAATCTCACCCGCTGCAGTCATTGTACTTAAATCTGAATAGGCGATTAGTTCTGTTAATACAATTTTTTTGCCCATTAATGCTCCAACGGTTTCAGATTCTTCCCAAGGGATACCCATGGTCCATGCCAACGGTTTAAAAATAAAACCTAAAATTCCTTCCATGGACAATCCAACCAAGCCAAGTATATAATTAAACATTGCAATAAGAGCAACAAAAGCAATAAGCATTCCGCCTACATTTGCTGCAAGCTTTAATCCGTCTGATGCTCCGCGAGCTGTTGCTTCCATAATATTATCATCTAATTTTTCTATATTAATTATTGTTGTTCCCTGCGTTTCGGATTTATCCGTTTCGGGGTAAATAATTTTTGCAACAACGATAGCGGCTGGGGCGCTCATTATGGAGGCGGCCATGAGATGGCCTGCAATATTGGGGACATGTGACAACATTTGAACATAAATAGCCATTACACCCCCTGCAACTGTCGCAAAACCTCCTACCATAACTGTCATAAGCTCGGATTGAGTCATTTTCGAAATGAACGGTCGAATCATCAGTGGCGCTTCTGTTTGTCCCACAAAAATATTGGCCGATACACTCAATGTTTCACCACCGCTTGTCTTCAATGTTTTTTGCATGGCCAGAGAAATCCATTTTATTATAAACTGCATAATACCTAAATGGTACGCAACAGCCATAAGTGATGAAAAGAAAATGATAGTCGGTAAAACACGGAAAGCAATATTAATAAGTTGAATGTCCATTTGTCCTGTTACAAATGAACTAAAAAGAAAATCTCCGCCTATATCGGAAAAAGAAATTAATTTTTTTACTACTTTATCCACGGTTGAAAAAAATGGTTGACCAAAAGGTGTTTTTAAAATAAATATACCGAAGAATAGTTGTAATCCTAATCCCCACGCGATCAAACGCTTATCCACACGTTTTCGATTATTAGACATTGCATAGGCAATGGCAAGTAAAACAATAATACCAAGTATCCCGGTGAATTGTGCCATATATAGATCTTCCTTAAATGATTAATGAGTGATTGATAATTCTACAAAATATAAAGCATTAAAGAAATGTCTATAATTCTGAAAGGGAAATCACAATCCGTATTAATTTTTAAAAACTATATTTCACACCCAAGCTCAAATGAGAAAAATCTTCCATTTCATTAAATTGAGTTCCCTCTTCCCCCATAAATTTAGTTATCGATAACTCGAGTTTTAAATTATCAACAGGCGAATATGAAAATCCGCCGCCCAGCATTGATTGTTTGTCTTTCAAATCCATAAATGAATTGAGTCTGATTTCCAGCGCATTATCCAAATAATTTCTTGTCGCGGATACAAACATACCCAAATCAGTAAACATGGCAAAGGGCGTGCCCATTCCCTGATGGAAATCATTTTCAGTTACATCCCTAGGATTGAACATCTCCCAGCCATTGATTGGATCATAAACTTGCCCTTTTAAAGATAGAATATCACTCCCAATTATCTGACCTGTAATAATATAATCGTTTGCTGTTATTTATTCCAGTTGCAAAGCATAATGAAGATACGAAGCATCCAATTCATTTTTATAATCGTAAGAATAATCATTTTCTGTTAAAAAATATCCAACTTCACCACGAAAAGTAATTTCACCTATAAATGAAACAAAATCGGCACCCAACATTGTTGTTTTTCGGTAACAAAATTCTGGGAATATTGGTGGTAAATCTATAGATGGCTCATCAGTATTGTTATATCCACCAAAAGTAAACGTTCGATCTCTCCCACTAAAATATGATAATCCCAAATCGCTATTTCCAATTGTTGTTTTCAAATTTAAACCATACTCAACATTTGAAGGAACTTCTTGCATGTGATCTCTTGGATCGAATAATTCAGTTGATTGAGAAATAGGAAAGTCCGGTTCATCAAAAGTAAATCTGTTCCCTTCAAAATTTGGTATCACAACCGCTTCAATTTGCCAGTCATTCCAATAATATTTAGCCGCAGCAGACAGTGTCCCAATTTTGCGATCCGCTCCCGGTAAGAACATATAGTAAAAATCGTAGGGATTGAGATTATCCGTGGGATTGTTGCCATCCACAGCGCCCCAAGCGTGAATCTGCTTGCCAAGTTTTACCTCACCCCAACTGGGATACCAAATCAAATACACTTCCCGGAAGTCAAGCTTTGGATCGCCTCCAGTCCATCTAAATTCAACGGCGGAACTTGTTTTAAAATCAAGGTCACCTTTTGAAAATCCGACTTCAAGTTCTGCAATGCGAAATGGCAATGAAATCTGGGAATTAACCGATAATCGATTCATGGTTAATGGTCTAATTAAACCGGAGTAGTATACCTGGGCATTTGTCGTTACAAACAAAAGTAGTAACAGTGAATAACGTTTCATTTAGTTACGAGGTAAGCGTTTAAGATTTTTTTCATGAAATAAACCGTCATCAATTCCCGAATCGACTTTTACATTAAGAAATGTTACTTCCGTTGAATGTTGCTTTTGGACATTTTCCACAAATACTCGATCGATGATATAGTATTCTTGTACTTTATTAAATGTGTATTCTTTTTTCTTGAGTAGAATAC
>OFIZ01000030.1_pt1 | contig 22739 bp, 11 predicted proteins | sample 1540161 | NCBI WGS metagenome assembly OFIZ01 (sample SAMEA104347373, study PRJEB22522) | marine metagenome | biome: marine biome; feature: marine water body; material: seawater | collected 2015-09-01T00:00:00Z | depth 1403 m
TATTGGCCGTGTCCTTGGCCTTTACCTTGGCCTTCACCTTGGCCTTGACCTGCGCCTTGGCCTTGGCCTTGACGTTGGCCGTGATCCTGACCTTGATCAGGGCCTTGACCTTGTCCATGACCTTGGCCTTGACCTTGGCCTTGACCTTGGCCTTGACCTTGTCCTTGACCTTGTCCTTGACCTTGGCCTTGACCTTGTCCTTGACCTTGGCCCTGTCCTTCTCCGTCTTCGCCTTCTCCACCGCCGTCAGTGCCGCCGTCGCCGGTTCCCTCTCCGTTGTCACCATAATCTGGATCATACGCATCTGGGATACCGTCGCCGTCCGAATCCGACATCGATCCGTTGTTAGGATCGTTCGGGAACGGATCGTCGGCGTCATTCTGCCCGTCACCGTCGGTGTCGGCCGAGTTGGGGTTCGTTCCTGCGGCGTACTCCTGAGAGTTCGTCAGTCCGTCGCCGTCAGGGTCCGCGTTAGCGTCACTGGCAGAGTTCGGATTCAGTCCGTAGGAAACCTCCCAACCGTCCGGCAAACCGTCGTTATCGGTGTCGGCGTTGTTAGGGTCCGTGCCTTCAGCATCCTCCTCAGCATTGGTAAGCCCGTCTCCGTCCCAATCAGCCCCTCCATCGTCGGGGTTAAGTGGATCAGAGCCGGAATGGTTGTCAGCAGTTACGCCGACGGAACCAGCCATCAACACGAGGAGCATTGCAATCAACATGCTCGTATTCTTCATTTTCTGTATTTCATTCATTTCGTTTTCCTTCCTAAAATCAGTTCAGAGAACCCGCCGTTCTCTCTTTCCGGTAAAATGCTCGCGCCTGTCCTCGCGCAAACCATAGAATCCGGGAGTGACGGATGCTGATTGAGAGTAAACTGAAGGGTAGTGTCCACAGATCATAAATGCAGTACTGCGCCGCATTCAAGTCTTTGTGGATTATCTTTTTTCCTCGGCCTACTCCTCCTCTATTACGCATCCAATCTCACGGGCTTTCACAGGGAACCCTCCGTTCCCTCTAAATTTTGAGGAGGCGATAGCCTATTTCAACCCCTCCCGAGCCTGAGCAAAGGCCGTTTTGACCCATCAAGGAGTGATTCGGGCGAGCTCGGCGCGGAACTTGGTTTTGGAGAGGAAGTGCAGGACGGGCGTGGCGAGGCTGCCGATGACTAGAGCTGTCAGCAGAAGATCCGACCATAACTCGATGCCGGAGCCGAAACTGAGGTAGAGAATCCAGCCGGCACCGAGGAATGCCCAGGGTCGGTAGCGACGGGCGAAAAGAGCTGAGCGCGACTTCGCGAGTTCGTCTGAGTAGAGATTCGATTGTTCGCCTTCCGCGAGCATATCGTTCTCGGTTGCGCAGCGGACGCAGACTTGGTAGCGGGGCCCGTTACCGCTGATGAACTGGGAGTTCGGGTAGTTCTGAGTGCACATGCGACAGGTCGGCATGGTGATTCGCCCTGAGGACCGAGCGTCGCGCCTTCAACGCTGCGGTTATTCGGTTTGGGGCTTTGTTGTGGTTTGTGGGATTTGCTCTGCTTCAAGGTTGAGGAAAGCCGCGAGCAGGTCGAGACCATCTGGACTTCCCACAGATTCCGGGTGAAATTGCACACCGTGGATCGGTAGGGTTCTGTGGCGCACCCCCATGATGAGCGTTCTTGATTCATCCCAGGCATTCGGGATGAGCAGGGGTGTTGTTGATTGAGGCTTGAGTATCAGGCTGTTGTAGCGCATCAGGGTGAGTTCTGATTCGAGCCCTTGGTAGAGGCCGGAGCCGTTGTTGAGGATTGTCGAAGGGACTCCGTGAACGGCTCCGAGCGGTGATTCTGTGAGTTTGTAGCCGGCTGCTAAGCCGAGTGCTTGGTGGCCCAAGCACCAGCCGAGAATCGGTATCGCCTCGTCAACTCTCTCAGGGGTTCCGTTTCTGGTCAGGTCTCCACGTATCGCGCGCGATGCGAGTTCCATCGTGGGCGCTGAGACCTCGGGGCGAGATGGGCCGGGTCCGAGGATGATGTGGGTCGGTTCATGCTCTGCCAGCCAGGCTTCAATCGTCGTCGCCGCATCCGCTCGTTCGGCTGGTCGGCCCTCGACAATCACCACCTCTGCGCCCAAGCGATGCAGGGCTTGGGCGATGTTGTTGCTGAATGAGTCGAGATTGTCGACGAGTAGTACTCTCGGGCAATCTCGTTCTGCCGCTTGAGTACCTATTTCCGGATTCTCGCTCGGTCTGACTTGACCCAATGCTCCCTCGACTTGTGGAACAGGCAGGATTCCGACCTCGCGCTCGGGCAATTCCGTGGCGCTGAATCCGGTTCGGAAACCCCAGGTGGCTTCGGTAATCGCCGCAGCCTTCCAGCGAGCTTCTTCGACTTCGGCAGCGGGAATTGAATCAATCACCACGCCGCCGCCGGCCTGCACCACTCCGTGCCATTCATTCGGGCCACTGTGGGCCTCCAAGGTGCGAATCAGAATGTTCCAATCAGCCTCTCCAGCGCCCGAATTCATGTGCCCGATCGAGCCCGTCCAAGCCCCACGAGGCGCTCCTTCCAATTCGTCTATCGCAGTCATCGTCACCGTCTTCGGACAGCCGATTATCGAACCGCCGGGAAACAGTGCTGCGAGTGCAGCACCTGCATCGGCTTCTGCCGCCAGCCTGCCCTGAACACCCGAAACCAGATGCTGCACATTGGCCAGCGCTTCGACGCGCCAATCCGCCCAATGGACACTGTCACTCTCACATACTCGGCTGAGGTCGTGGCGCTCAAGATCGACGAGCATCAGATGTTCTGCGATTTCTTTGGCCGACGAGGCCATCTCAACGCGCAAGGCGAGATCCTCTTCCTCAGTCGCTCCCCGCGCGCGTGTTCCTTTGATCGGCCTCGTCGAAACCACACCATCCCTCAGGCGCAGAAGACGCTCGGGGGAGGCGGAGGCGACTGCCCAACCGTGGTCTGCGAGGTGCAGCCAGGAGGCGTATGGAGCGGGGTTGCTGCGCGTCATTCGCAGGAAAGCCAACCATGGGTCGTCGCTCATCGGCCCTTGCCATCGGCGCCCATAATTGAGTTGGTAGAGATGTCCGCCTCGGATTGATTCGCGGATTCTCTCGACCGCTCTCGCGTGCTCGGAATCGCTCTCACTCTCCGGCACAGTCGCTCGTGTCACAGGGGATACCTGGACCTCCTGCGCCTCCTGTAATGCTGTTGCTGGTGAGTGTTCTGCTGCGGCCAGCCAAGGGTGGCCGTCGAGGGCGATGAGGTGGAGTTTGTCACTCTCGCGCTCGTGAACCCACCATGCATCGCAGCGCCAGAGGACTCCGAGGAGTTGGCCGGGTTCGGGGTTATTGGCGAGGCGGATATCACTCGCCCATCTCCCCATGTCGTAGCCGAGTAATCCTGCGAATCCGCCCGGTGTTATGGGTGAGGTGACGAGGGCGTCTGCGGATTGCGATGAGTCTGTAGTTGAATTGGGTGAAGTGGTAGCGACTTCGAATTCTCGAGTGATTTCAAGTGCCTGGGCGAGGCTTGCTGGTCGATGTTCGTCGAAGGTTCTCCAGCGCTCGTCGTGCCATTCCTGAATAACCATGACGAGTGGTTCTGGCGCTCCGAGTCCGACTTCTCCTGCGAGGGGCGAGCCGCCCTGTGGCGAGCCACGTTGTGGCGCTGCTGTCGGATCGTAGTGCGGCTCGAAGAAGAGGATTCGAATGCTGTCGAGGCAAGGCAGCATCGAGGATTGCGCGAGATCCGTGATCGGTCCCGCTGAATGCAGAAGCAACTCGTCGCTCGCGGTTTCGCCTCGAGAACGGTTCAGCATGGCGATGAGCGGCTCTGAATGGTCGGTCTCAAAAGTGAGCCGCTCGATTCTGCTTCTGCGCTGCACGTCCACTACTCCCTGTTCTATTGTCATCTACTTCCAATCATCGGCCGACTGCCAAGCGCTGCTCAGTCGGGCCAGCCACGAGGCTGTTGCGGCTTGATGAAGTCTACCACGAGGCTTGCCGATGCGTCGGCCATCGATGGTAGCCAGCGCCTGCACACCCATGCCGCTGCCCAAGACGACCATCTCGGCCGCCCTTACCACCATCGGAATCGTCAGTCGGGCCTGCCTCACGGGAATGCCCGCCGCCTCGATGCCAGTGCGAATCTGTTCGAGGGTGACCGAATCCAGAGCACCTTCGCTCGGCCGAGGGTGGTAAGCGACGCCGTCCGCGTCGAGCAACATCGGCATGCAGCGGTCGCCGTCGACCAGACAATCATCCTCCACTAGGAGCGAGATGTCCGCGCCATGCGCGCGAGCCGCCTCGCGCGCCTCGAAGTACGGCTGCCAATCGCCGTGCTTGGTCCCTCGAACCTCGGCATCCCAGATGGGTGCTGCTAGGGTGATCGCCGAGAGTTCCGCCGGATAGGTCACATTGACTCGCGGGGTCAGGCTGACTTGCCCGCCAGCAGAGATTCCGACCTTGATCAGATGAGGCGCCTGATCGTCACCGACGATAGCCTCGCCAGGAGGATCCAAGTCTGCTAACGCCTCGAAAATTAGACCCTCGAAGTCGCTCGGCAGGCTGATACCGAGGCGCTCAGCATGTCGCCGCAGCCGAGCGAAGTGCAGGTCTGCGGCCAATAGCCTCGCAGCGCCATCCCATGCGACCGTGGTGAAGACCTCTGAGCGTGGGTCACGGTCCGCCATGACTCGCCATCAAGGTCGCCCGCTTCAATCCGCTCACACGCATCTCAGAGCATGTCGTCGAGGAATGAAGTGTCGACATCTTCGTCTTCGACCGAGAGATTGTCGGCCAGATCATCGAGATCATCCAGATCATCCAGATCATCCAGATCGAGTTCATCTGCAAAGTCATCCAGATCATCGATGTCGACCTCTTCCTCGGGACCACCCAACAATTCGTCTACTACTTCCGAGTCAGCACTCGGCGCTGGTCCGATATCCTCCTCGGCGACGATTCCAGCAGAAGCCGCCGTCGCCGAGTAAGATTCGTCTGCTCCCTGACCTGCATCCTTGTCAGCAGACCCGTCACGTCGCGCCGAAGCGACTAGTCCAGAACCTTGATCGGAGCCCACTCCAAGGCCTTCGCCGATACCCATATCGAAGTCGCCAGTGAAATCGTCGTCGTCCGAAAGGCCGGCCGCCTCGCGCTCCATCTGCTCCTCCAATTCGACTTCGAAGGCGCCCATCTCCCATGGAGCGGGCGCGGAATCCTCGCGCGGCTTGATGAACAGAATCGCCCCGACCAGCAGCATCGCAACCGAAAGCAGCGCGACGATCATGTTCATCTCGCCAGACAGAATCTTGTCAACCCATGAATCACCAGCCGGATCATCACCCGGCTGTTTGGTCCCGAACGAGGACTCCGACCACGGCGGAACCTCGACGGGATCTGCATGGAATGTGTGCACGTCACCGTTGAAAGTGACGATTTCGATCCAATAAGTCTCCTCGCGAGCGAGCGCGGCATCGTCGAAATCATTGATGATCAGAATCGTGTCGCGCATTCCCTCTTTGAACAGCGTAGCATTCCTCGTATCGATGAATGCTTCAAGGCTCACGTAGGCGTGATATGTGCTGTACATCGGGTCGTCGCTCGCGTCCCAATTCACTTCAATCAGTGATCCAGCAGCGTTCCAGCTCGCACGAATACCACTCACATCAGGACACTCGGGGCAGGGATCGGCGGAGAGTTCGTCGGCGATTTCTATCCAAGAGGTGGCGAGGTTGTTCACCCAGGCATTCCCGGAAGAATCGACGGCGACGACGGCGACGTAGATACGGCGGTTCGGAACCAAGTAGAGATCACCTTGATCCAAGTCCAGAATCGGGTCTGTTCGGGCTGAGAATGTGGTCAGCAAGATTGGTAGGTGCTGCTCTCTGTCAATTACCATCGATGGTTTCAGATTCTCGATGTTCTCAAGCAGAATCGGTGTGTCGATCACAGCATAAATCCTGTATTCAGCGATGTCTGAAGCGCTGCTCAGCTGGAATCCCACGAACATCGCATTTCCCGAATCACCTCCTCGGTCACTCAGTACCGGAGCCGCCAGCCTGTCCGGAGGCGAGATGTCTCCACGGTTGTCGATGGGCGTGACGATGACCATGTGATCGTTGAGCCCTTCGAGGTGGACGTTGCCGCGCAGGTCGTGGATCGTGACGGTGACGTAGAGTGGGATCATCGGCTCGATGGTCTCTGAGTTGAGAGTCGCGAGCGAATCGCCGTAGAGAGCCTTGGTGATGGTAAGTTCGAGTTGGAAGTCCGCGCCGAACTGGCGCTGGTCGACCGTGATGAGGCCGCAATCAGAAGGAATCACCTTGCAACTGTCCCAGAGGTCTGAGATGTCATCCAGCGGATATTCTGAGACCCAGATGATGTAGAAATCGAAGTCCTCTGCGGCGGAGCGATTCCAGCGGATGTCGATGGCTCCACCGTCGTCCTCCGGATGGTCCCAAGCGTCCAGTCCGGTGACTCTGTCGGGTGCTGCCCCAGCACCCTCGACGTTGGATATCGGGGTTGCCTCGACGATGAAGACATTGTCGACATCGCCATTACCCCAATCGTCGAAGGCGACGACTCCGACCCAGTAGACGACGTCGTCGACAAGGCCACTTTCACCGAGTGAATCGATGATGACCTCGGTGATAGAACAGTCATTGATGTAGGCTGAGACCGGCCATCCATCGACTGTGGAAGGTGCTTGCCAGCCAGAGGCTGGAAGAGTGTAAACCGCGTAATAGGTGCAGTCCTCCTCGGTATTCGCTTCCCAATTGACTTGTAGGCGGCCGCCCTCATCCTCGGGAACATCGGCCGCGGTCGTACCCGTGATCGGCGCTGGTGGGATGCCATCGTCGAGACCACCAGCAGTCACGACTGGCCCGATGATGGTCGCATTATCGGGGTCGGATTGTCCAGCCTCATCGACGCAGACGGCGGCGAACCAGTAAGGTACGCCACCCTGGAGTTGCAGCGCGGTCGTGTTACCGGTGCTCCAATGGTACTCGAGTGGATTGGTCAATCCGATAGCGCTGGTGATCTCCTGCTGCACGGCCCAGAGCCGAGTTCTGTCAGGGTCGAGTTCAGTGCAGGCGGACCATTCCATGATGACGGTACCAGAGGCGCCACCTGCGACGGGCTCGGCGCTCATCCACGCGGGTGGTGCTGGCACTTCATCGGTCGGTGTGACATTGAGTGGGTAGGTCATCGGAACGCCGATGGTGCCATCGGCGTATTCGATGGCGATGGCGGCTCGATACATGCGATCGTTCTGCAGAGTTTCGGTGACGCCGTCATGATCGGCCTGTGTGACTGTCGCGTTGGTGTGCGACCAATAGGTCGATTGAATGTAGGTGGAGAAGAAATGGACGTCGTTCTCAGTCGGCTCCCAGAGTGGGTCATCGGTCGAATCCCAGACGTAGAGTCGGTAGGCGAACCATGCGGCATCTTCGGCTGGCAGCCATGAGGCTTCGATGACGCCACCGCCATCATTGGGTCGATCCTCGAGCCCGACTATCACCGTCGGAACCTCGACGCGCTGCCAATCATAGGTTACACGAACCTTGATGGCGCCGTCAGCAGGGCTCTGTAATTGAACGTGCAGCGTCGCTGAGGTCGAGCCTGGACCGATCGCGGAAACCGCTGATTGGAAGGCCATTTCGATGCCGCCGTTGGCCGCGGCGAGATCCCATGTTCCGCTGTAATTCAGATTGCTCGACCTCGCCCAGACCCACGCCCCGCCCTGCGGCGCGGTCAGAGTCATGGCGCCGGTGTGCATCGGTAACCTGCCCGGCGCGGCGACATCGGAGACCTCCGGAATCTGAATCGGATCATCCGACGTCACGAGCACTGTAGCCATCCCCGGATGAGTCGTATCGGTGATGTCCCAGGTGCGGCCGCCGTAGAGCACGGTCAATGGATCGGCGCGACGCTGATGCTCGCGCGACTTCTCCTGCAGGCTGATGACTGGGTCATAGACGTGCAAGCCATCATCGCCGACGACGTACAGGCCACTCGAATCGAGATAGCCGCCTTTGAGTCCAGTGACGCCCTTCGAGGTCACTGAAGAGTGCAGTCCATCGACCTCGACCACGTCGATGCCGCGAGGACTCATCACCACGACGTAGTTGCCATCACTATGCATCTCGAATGGCGGCCAAGAGAGCAGAGAACGCAGACCGACGCCGGTTTCCATTTTCATCATCGTGCCATTCCAATGGACGAGAGGAGCTGTGTCAGTCGCGATGTGGACACCCCAATCATCGCTCGCGACAGATCGGACATCATTGCTCGGAATCATGTCGATATTGTAGCTTCCATTCACCATATCCGTCGCGATATCCCAAGCCACGGCACCGGGCCGAGTCGGACCCCGCCCATTGTGTGAGATGAATAAGGCCGCGTCGTGATAGAGAGTTGTATTGCTGCCATCCTGATTCTGCACAACGCGCGAAGTCGGTCCTGCATAGGTGATTCCTGATACTGTGTTGCCCATCAGACCCTGATTGAATCCGAGGGTCGTGATGACTGTCAGGTTGGTCTGATGCAGGACCGTCAATCCCGCTGCGCCACCGGCCAGCACTTTGCCCTCACCTTGGATCGTATCGTCGATGACGAAGAGGTGCTCGATTATCGGCGAGGGCAGACCGTCAATCGTCGTGATCGGATCGTCCCAGTCGTCTCTCGTCGTGTTCCACATGCCTATTCCGCCGTGTGTGGCGATGAGGATGTGATCGCCATATTCGATGAAGTCACGCACGAGATTGCTCGGCAGCCCAGCTAGGAGGCTGCCGTGACCCCAATGATTGGTGCCGGTGTTGTAGATCTGGAAGCCGGCAGCAGAACCTTGATTGCCCATCAGACCGATGTACATCGAGCCATTCTCGAGGATCATGCCGTCCATCTGTGTATGCAGCGCCGGCGGTGTCGAGGTGATGCGGCGCTGTTGCAGGTCGATGGCTTTCAAGCCGCGTCCAGCAGTCGTCACCCAGAGGGTTTCATCATCGAGCAGCATCTCATTGACGATATCCTGCTGGAAATTGTAGCCATACTCCCAACGAACCGAGCCGTTGGAGAGTATCTCGCCCTGCAGGACCGATGAACCGTAGTAGGAATTTACGCCAAGGCTGCTGCTGATCCAGACGTGAGTTTCGTTCGAGATTATCTCGACGACACGCCCGCTCGAAAGGCCTGCCAGCTCGTCGAAGCCGCTGGCGATCAAACCTGAATTATCGAGTCGGTCGACTCGGTTCATGCCAGTCGTCTGACCCGAGCGACCGATCGCATAGACCATCTGACCTGAATTGGATGGAGCGCGCTCGATCGAGCATCCATCCATGCCGGGATCGATGATCTGGCCGTTGGCCGTCGCAGTTCCTGAAGTGACGAGGCGTGAGATTCCACCCTGGTTGTCATATTGGTGACCGGCGAGCAGGACATTGTTCTCGTGATGCATTCCGCCGGGGAAGATGCGATCCATCGAGATTCCATCCGTCGAGGTCAGGGTCGAGAGATAACTGCCGGTGTTGTAATTGTAACGATCGAAGCCAACCCCTTCGGTGTCGAAGCCGATGTACATGATGCGATTCGCTTCGTCGCAGGCGAGCGCACGGGGATCATTATTGGACAGTCCAGTGCTGCCTGAGGTCATCGAACTGATCCATTCATTGGTCAGCGAATCCTGATCGTGATCGGCCAGATCATATCGCGCGATGCCACCTTGGTTACCCCACCAGAAGCGCGCGCCGATGGCGAAGTGGACGATGTCATCACAGAGTTTTATGTCAGCAGCATAACCCTCGGGAATGTCTCCGGTGCCTAAATCCCAAGAAGACCAGACACCCGATGAGCCATTCATACGCAGAATCTGGGCGTTTGAATTGAAACCGCTCGACTCCATGGTGCCGAGCCAGAGATCGGAATTGATGACTGCCATCGAGTAGAATTCCTCCTCGGAACTCGATGGCAAGCCATCTCCAGGTATCCATGTATCGAGCCAAGTCGAATTGAGGGGGTCCCAGCGCAGAATGCCGTTCATGCTGGCGAAGAGGTACTCACCTTGGAACTCCGCCATGCCACGAATGGGTCCTTCGATATCGGTCCATTCGTTGAGAAGTTGCATCGAATCGGCATTGAATCGTCGCAGGATGTAATCACCATAGGCAATCCATAATTCACAGGATGAGGCATTGAGTGGGAAACAATCGCCGAGGAATCTGGCGTTGACGCGGCGAACATTACCGATGGTCGCGAGGTCGTCCTCCCACGCCTCGCTGCTCATGTTCCAACGAACGATCGTGCCATCGCCATCGTTCCAGTATTGGGTCGGTCGGACGCCAATCCACAACTGATCCCCTATCACACCGATTCCGTGGACGACGCCGCTCCAGCCGGCTTGAGCACCGGCGTCGAGATTGGTCATGCTCGAGTTCGTCGTCAGATTGATTCGGTTGATCAGATCGTTTGTCGACCACCACGAATTGCTCCGTTGCAGCGAATAATGCAAGACATTGTCGTGAATCTCGATCTCGGCGGGCGGTGTGTTCGAGAGCGTCGGCCCGCCGGAGTTCGCCCCTCGACTCCACTCGATGAGAACCTCATCATTGACGACGTCGATGAGCGTCAGGCCGAAGTCACCCCCAGCCCACATGGTACCCGAATCAAGGCCGGGAACAAGAACCGTGACGTCGTCGTCGTCGATGTAGCCTTGAGTTCCGTCCCACGTCGTTAACCACTCATTGTTCATCAGATCATAGCGCGCGATGCCCGTGTTCTCGAAGCCCAGATAGAGGATATCGCCGATCTTGACCGTTCGTGAGCGTTGGGTATCATCACCTGCAGTCCAAGTCTCGATGACGGTGAAATTGTCCATGTTGATTATCGCGGCGCCCTCGTTCGTGCCAGCGTAGAGCCGGTCTGTATCGAGCATGTCGACGGCATAGACGAACCTGCTCGGCATGCCATCGGAAGTACTGACGCAATCTTGGAATTGATACTGCCAATTCCACATGCAAGCACCTCGATTGGTTCCCGCGTACATGCCATCCGCATCACTCGTGACATCGTAGAAGACCGTCGGGCGATTCCACCAGCCTCCGCTGCTGGTCATGGTGTGCCAGGCGCTGCCATCGTAGCGCGAGAAGGCTCCTTGAGTGCCGACGAGCAAGCCGCCGTAATCGTCCATCTGCAAAGAATGGACATCGTCGTCAGGCAACGTGCCGGAATCCTGATTCCAGTGCTCGGTGATATCTCCAGTCATCCGGTCGATGACGAGGATGCCGAAGTCGAAGAGACCTATGTAGACGATGTCATCATCGACGGCAATTGGGGTCGAGTCGAGGTTGTCGGCGCCAAGCGACTGCCATGAGCCGATTATCGCTGAGGTGGAGAGTTCAACGCGCATCACGCCAGCGTCGGGTGTGGCGATGTAGGCTATACCGTAACGGGTGGCGATGTCGGTGACGTAATCCGAGTCGAGACCATCTGAAGTGGTCAAGGTGTCGACGAGTGTCAGCGCATTAGTGTCGATGATCGAGATGCCAGATTCAGTGTGGCCAACGACGAGGAAATCGGTATTGGGGTCGAAGGCGAGGGCTGAGACGTGGGTTGAACTGAGGCCTGAGACGGTACCGATGTAGGTGGCGTCGTCGTTACGCAATCTGAGAATACCAGCATTGGTTGTTCCAATCCATACCCAATTGCTCGAATCCTGTTCGATAGCGATGATCTGGCCGACATTGCTGACGTAATCGCTGATGTCGATCGGAGTCTGCCAAATCTGAGTCGACTCATCGAAGCGATCGATAATCTTGTTTCCAGCGATCCATATCTCACCTTGTTCACCATCATCGATGTGAGCCGTGACCTGCATCGAGTCTGCGGTCGGGCTGCTGACCAGAGTCAGCGAACCATCGGTATTCTCGCCTTGCATTCTCCCCAGCGTGCCCGAGCCATCACTGACCAGAGCAGTCCCTGTTGTCGGGCCCCGAGGGGCTTGTGCTGGCCAGGAGATTATCGACTCGCCATTACCTAACAAGCCCATATCGTCCAATTGTCTCTGAGAGCGGAAGATCAGCGAATTGGTATCATAGGCGTGGACAGTGGTTCCTGCGAGGATGTGCAGCCAACCCTCGGTCACAGCCAAACCATGAATCTGATTCGAGGCCAGCCAATTGCCGGTCGACCAAGTAGCCAACCACGATTGAGAGACCAGATCGCGACGATTGATGCCTGCATCATAAGTCGCGATCATCAGATTGTTTCCGACCACTGCGAGGTCGGTGATGAGGTCGGAGGCGAGGTAATTCTGAGTGCTCCAGACGATGTTGTTGTCGACCACGACGCTGACCCCACTCGAGGCGCTCGTGGTGGTGAAATCGAGGAGATGAACGCCACTCGACTCGGTCGCGAGATAGACCCTGTCGCCGACGATCAGGATGTCCGAAGGAATCTCCTGATTCTGCGCCAGACAGTAATCATAATCGGTCCACGCCGAGGCATCGATCGCTCGGTGGTGGATGGTGCATGGTTCTGCTGCCCAAGTCGTGCCGTAGGCGTCGACGGCAATCGAGTGAATCGTCGAATCATCCGAACCGTCTCCAGTCAGCAGATCCGGCAATGCGGCGGAGTCAGAGAGTCGGCGGACGAGGACCGAGCCGTCCTCAGTGCCGATAAGCAGTCGGTCTTGGTCCGCATCGATGGCCAGTGAGCGCCCTTGCAGATCATTCTCGATGTCGATGATCGGCTTGACGGCGCGATCATCGAGATGCAGTAAATCGTCATCGAGCAGGACGTACAGTCTACCATCGAACGGATTGACAACGCTGTCGTGGAGGGCCACATCCAACGCTGAAAACGAAATCTTAGGGTCGGCCGGCCGCAGAGCCTCAATCACCATGTCGGTGAGAGTCACGCCGGCCGGCAATTCCCATGAAGCGTCGGAAATCGAATTGGGGCGAAGATAAGTGTCGAGAATCCCATTCTGAACGGTCGGCGGGTTGTTCTCCATCACGTCCTGCCGACCAAGGTCGCCATATCCTCGCCAGTCGAGGATCGGCGTCTGAGTATCGAGAAGCGTCAACTGCGGTTCAGTAGCCCAATAGCCATCTGAACCGTTGACTGCGATCTGGAATGTGAGATTCGAAATCTCGGCTCCCGGAGCGAAATCGAGGTAGAGATCACTGTAAGCATAGGTTCCGTTAGCCGAATCGGCTCCCGTTGCAATCATGTCGACCCAGCCTGTATCGTTACTGCCCTTCCCACCCCAAACGGTCTGGGCAGCATTCCGAGCTCCATCCTCAGGAGCCGACAATTCAGGACTGAAAGCAGCAGACCACGGCAAGGCCATCATCAACAGCGTGAGGAGCAGAGCAAGTCTCTGCTCAGCCGTCCTTTCTGCAGGAAACGATGCGGGCACGAATCTTTGGCCTGCTTGTTCCCATTATGAAAGGAATGGGTAGATGAGTTGGTCTTGCTTCTCCCTCTCGTAGAGGGAGGGTTGAAAGAAATAATCACATTTCAACGGGCTGATAACAATCTCGATTGCTGTAGGATAGCATCAAAGGGGAAGGTGTGGCCCGACCAACCTCGGAGGGACCTGTCTTGGTTGAGGACCGTCTACGAAAGGATGCGCTGGATTACCATTCGGCCGCGCCAGCGGGCAAGATCAGCGTCGTTCCCACGAAACGTCATGGCACCGCCCGAGACCTCTCGTTGGCGTACTCGCCCGGTGTTGCCTATCCCTGCGAGGAGATCGCGAAGAATCCGGAAGATGCTTATCTCTACACCTCGAAGGGGAATCTCGTCGCTGTGATCAGCAACGGCACCGCCGTGCTGGGTCTGGGTGATATCGGGGCTCTTGCCAGCAAGCCGGTGATGGAGGGCAAGAGCCTGCTGTTCAAGGCCTTCGCCGATATCGATGTTTTCGACATCGAGGTCGACAGGACCGATGTCGATGAATTCGTCGAGGCTGTGAAGGCAATCGCTCCTACATTTGGAGGAATCAATCTCGAGGATATCAAGGCGCCTGAGTGCTTCGAGATCGAGCGGCGGTTAGTGGCTGAGTTGGACATTCCGGTGATGCACGATGATCAACATGGAACTGCGATAATCTCGGGTGCGGCGCTGCTGAATGCCTTGGAGGTAGTCGAGAAGGAGATTTCTGAGGTAAAAGTGGTGATTTCGGGAGCCGGTGCTTCGGCGATCTCCTGTGCTACTCATTATCTGCGGCTTGGGGTTTCTGCGCAGAATATCCTGATGTGCGATTCTAAGGGGATTCTGACGAAGGCGCGCGAGAAGGCAGGCGAGTTGAATCCGTACAAGGCTGCATTCGCACGCGATGTTGCTGATGGCGGTCTGGCTGAGGCGCTGGATGGAGCTGATGTCTTCCTCGGTCTCTCCCGAGGCGGGTTGGTTTCTGGTGAGATGGTCGCCTCGATGGCGGCGCGCCCACTGATATTCGCGTTGGCGAACCCCGATCCTGAGATTCTTCCCGAAGAGGTGCTCGAGGTGCGCGATGATGCGATCATCGCGACTGGGCGCTCCGATTACCCGAACCAAATCAACAATGTTCTGGGTTTCCCATACATCTTCCGAGGTGCTCTCGATGTTCGCGCCACAGAGATCACAGAGGGCATGAAGATGGCCGCGACCCATGCGATTGCCGAGTTGACCAAGGAGCCTGTTCCTGATGATGTCGCGGCCGCCTACGGTGGGGAGCAGATGCAGTTCGGAGCGGAATATCTGATTCCCAAGCCATTCGACGCGAGAGTGCTAATCTGGGAGGCGAGCGCTGTGGCGGAGGCCGCGGTTGCCGAGGGGGTCGCGCGAGTCGCGGTAGAGGATTTCGATGTCGAGAAGTACCGTGAGGAGTTGGAGGCCCGACTAGGGCTGACCCGCTCGATAATGCGCAATGTGATCAATCACGCGAAGCGTGACCGAAAGAGCATCGTCTTCTCCGAAGGCGAGGAACCGACAATCATCAAAGCAGCCGCGCAGTGCATCGCTGAGGGCATCTGCGACCCGATCCTGCTCGGGCATCCTGAGCGGATTCAAGCGGTCAAGGAAGAACTCGGACTTCACTTCGAATGCGAGACCATCGATGTGCGCTACGACCCGCGCAGGCGTGGCGCTTATGCAGACGAATTCCACGCGCTTCGCGGACGCAAAGGTGTGACTCGAAGAGATGCTATCAACCTGCTGAAATCGCCCAATTACTTCGGACCGATGATGGTTCATGTCGGCGACGCGGACGGTTATCTCGGTGGCATCGCCCACCACTATCCAGACATCGTCAAACCCTGCCTGCAAACGATTGGCCCTGACCCGAACGCCCACAGAATCGTAGGGATGTACATGATGACGGTGAATGGCGAATTGATGTTCATCGCCGATGCGACGATCAACATCTATCCCGACCCCCGCACCCTCGCTGAAATCGCGGTCCAGACCGCTCGCGTCGCGCGTCGCTTTGGCGTCAAACCAAAAGTAGCGATGCTTTCATTCTCCAACTTCGGTACCTCAAGCGAATTGCGAACCGACCGCATCGAGGAAGCGGTCACGATGGCTCGTGAATTGGATTCAACACTCGTGATCGATGGGCCGATGCAAGCTGATACCGCACTGGTTCCGGAGATTCAGAAGGATTTCCCATTCATGAGTTTCGAGGGGGCGGCCAATGTCCTCGTCTGCCCCAACCTCGCCTCGGCCAACATCGCCTACAAACTGCTGCAGAGAATCGCCGGCGCAGAGATGACGGGGCCCATCCTCGAGGGTCTGGCCAAGCCAGCCCACGTTCTGCAGAGAGGCGATTCGGTTCGCCAGGTCGTTCACATGGCTGCGATTACAGCAGTCGATGCCCAGCGACAAGCCCATGAACGACTCTGAATCATAGGGTAGCGAATGAGTCGCCCCTCAGTCAATCGGTTAATCGCCGATTACTCTAACCACAATCCGATTGAAGCATCCCACGCTTGATATGACACACAGTTTGAATCAGCGGAGTAGACCATGAAGTAAGTAGAGTCATCATGCGTGGATGAGCTGAATGAAAGATCGATATCAAACCAGCCGTTTGAATTCGAATAGTAACACCAGTAGTTCCATTGCCCTGCACTAATGTCGTATTGTCCTACCCCGACCCTTCCAGATGGGCCGTAAGTCCAACCTTGTAGGGCGTACGCAGTATCCAACTGCGCTACAGAACAAGGGATATCTGAATCCAACAAGATTCCAAAAGAGAGGAATAGATCATCTTCACATAACGAAGTAGTATGGTTAACTCCTTGCCCAGTTTGAGTATTGTTTGATACCACCGAAGCGCCCCAAAAAGCGACTCCATTGGTCAAAGAAGCTAACTCATGGAATCTAACAGGCATCGACTGTCCGTAGATGTCTTTCACCTCGAAGTGAAGGTGAGGTCCTGTACTCCAACCAGTGTTTCCCGAGAGAGCAATCGGTTGGCCCTGATGGACAATATCGCCAACATCGACCAAGACTCCATTGTAGGTGAGATGTGCATACATCCCGAAAGTTGAATCTCCATGGTCGATAATTACGTAGTTTGATTGATTAACACAATCTACGGAAGGACAACCTCCTGTGTGATGTTCTACAACCTGAATTACTACCCCAGGTAATGATGCAGAGATTGTGGTATTTTCATTGACGGGGAAATCCACAGCGTAGAGCATTACTCCATTGTGACTGTAATACCCATGAAAACTCTGAGTAATATTGGCGATAAATCCGGACTCAAATGGAGTACTTACCCAAACAATCCCGCTAGATCGACAGACTCCATTGTCCTCGTATGTACTATCATCACATTCAAGTTGGGAGTTTTCCAACTCGGAAATTTCTTCTTCCAAATCCTCAACACTTTCTTCCAATTCTTCTACTCTCTCGCGATAATAATCTCTAGTCGCTTCAAGATTTGAAATAATCACGTTGTAAGTGGCAATCTGGTTTTGCAACCCAAGAATCGTTGAATTGAGTGAATCAGCAAGACTTTCCAATTCCTGCATTTTTTCTCTCGCTTCGGCCGAATCTTCTTCAAGCCCCTCTAATTCATCTTCTAATCCGGATAAATTGACTTGCGCCAGAACCAATTCTTCAGTTAGAGTCTGAACCTCACCGAGAGCTTGCGAATACTGTTCACCCAACACTTGCAAATGTAGCCCGAGAGTAGTAATATTACTATTCAACACCGTAATCTCTTCATTCAATTCGGAGATATTTGTCTGTAGAGCGGGGACAAGGCTGGCCAACTCTTGCAATTCTGATACTCTTTCTTCCAGACTCTCTATAGTAGCTACAGACTCATTTAATCTCTCATTCAAGTCGAAAATTTCCTCATCTTTGTAGTCTGTATTTGGGGCCGAATCATCTTCACCATAGCAGCCCGCAAATGATGCGGCTATCAAGAGCAGGACGACGAAGGAAGCTCTACGCACAATTGCCCCAGAAGAAGAACTCCGGATGAAGGTTATCTCATCAACTACCCTAGCGAATGACTCGTATGTGAGTCAGAGGGGGCCCCACTGAAAGGCCTTAGTTTCGTGAAAGCCAAGGCTGTGGCAGATTCTTCCTTCTCGAATCACTCAGATTCATCCCCAATTGAATCATCTAGAGCGATTTGGTCTATCTCATCGAACATCGCATCTGCCTCGACCTTCGACGAGCCATCGCTCTGATAGGTGGTGAACAGCATCCCGATGATGAAGAGTGGAACCGTCAGCGAGATCATTCCTAGTATGTGCCCAACGATTTCTGCAGTTCCCGGAACTTCTTGGTTAGCTTCGTAATCTGGCCCCAAACCTGAGATCTGTGGTAACAAGACCATGACTCCGACGATGAGCACCGTCATCCCAGCAGTTTTGAGGACATCCGATTGCTCGAATACCGACGCTTCTGGAGCTCCGGTCCGTCGATTGTAGCGAATCAGCAATACAATGAGTATGACCAAGACGATGAACAGGGGCATCAGCGGAATGAAGTCGGAATCACCACCATCACCATCGTTCATGACCGGACCTTGTCCCGGCCGCATGTGGAATCCTTCCGCATCGTAAACAGTCGATAGCCAAATCAGATTCCAGCCTATCAACATCAGCAATGCAAGGCCGACAGCGATAGTCAGAATCTTCGTAGACTTCTGTTCGCCAATATCGAATCTGCCCATCACAATCCCTCCATTTCAGTCAGAATAACTCGCTTGCCCATGCCATCGCGAATGCGCTCGATCAGTCCTCTCAATTCCATTTTATTCAGGACTCGGCTAATTTTAGAAGAATTCATTTGAGAATTCTTGACCAGATGAGATTGCCAACACTTGCCATCTTGAGTTTTTAGATATTCGACGATCCAAGCCTCGCTTTCAGTCAGATGAATGGCTTTGCTCAAGGGAACCTCTTCCACTTCGTTTTCCGCCTCATTTTCAGCGGCGATATCCTCGTTGACGAGCTTGGTTTGGTTAGGCCCTTGCATTGAACCACCTCCTTTGGTGTCAGAGTTTGTCAGCCAAAGCAGCGAGATGCCGATAAGTACGCCCACGCTGGTCAGGAAAGACGAGTAAATCAGGTACGGGACAACCGTCGCTGAAATATTCGATTGTAGCACCAGCGGAAATGAAATCAACATAAGAAGCATAAACACAGCGAGGAATAGTGTCAGTTTAGGGATCATGTCGAGATTGCCTCGACTACCACCATTACTCGAACTCATTGGCTACCCGCAGTTAATCCGCTTATTCAATATAATTCAATTCAGATACATCGAATCTTCAGAAGATCCGTCTCAGTGATCGTGGCCGTCGTCGCCAGAGCCACCGTTGCCGCCGTTACCGTTGCCCATGCCGCCGCCGTTACCGTTGCCCATGCCGCCGCCGTTACCGTTGCCCATGCCGCCGCCGTTACCGGAGTCACCATCGTCATCGTCGCTTGAGTCGTCGCCATGGTCGTGGCCGTCGTCTTCACTGTCATCGGAGCCGTCGTCGTCGCCATGGTCGTGGCCGTCGTCGTCTCCGTGATCGTCGTGTGAGCCGTTGCCCATGCCGTCCATGCCGCCGCCCATGCCGCCCATGCCTCCACAGTCGCCCATGCCGTCCATGCCTCCTTCAGTGCCGTTATCATCACCTTGGTCATGGTCGTCGTGCGAGCCGTTCTCATCGCCGTGGTCATCGTGTGAGCCATTGCCCATGCCGCCACAGTCGCCCATGCCGCCGTGTGAACCATTCATCTCTCCATGGTCGCCCATGCCGCCGTGTGAACCATTCATCTCTCCATGGTCGCCCATCTCGCCATCATGGTCTCCGTGGCCTCCCATTGAACCCTCCTCATCGTCGGATCCGAAGGAGTTCATGACCATCTCACGAATCACATCTTGCAGAGCTGTCCACATGGATTCGCGGTCATCATCGGTCAAACCTGAGCTAATCATACCGTCCATGTCAACCATGTCGCCATCGTGGTCGTCGTGACCATCTTGGTCACCGATTCCACCCATGCCGCTCATGTCACCCATGCCACTCATGTCACCCATGCCATCCATGGCGCCGGCCATGCCGTCATTGCTATCAGTCGAATCAACAGCGTCGACAGGTGTGCTGTCGTCGTCTGCTGGATTTGACTCGGTTCCTTCTGTATCCAGGCGGTTCACATCATCGATTGCGCCGCCGGTTGCAGAGACCATGAGGATCGCGAGAATCGCGACCACAGACATGGCTAGTCCCTTGTTTACATCATGTCTTCCAGTCTTCTCTTCAATGCTCATTTTGATTCTCTCGATTTGACGAGGACTTGCAAAACCATATCAATCTGCGTTCAAAATGGATGGAATTACCAATTTTTTGAGTGAAATACCGTGCAAAAGGTCTCCTGCGCACACAATGCGTACTCCAGAGTGGGGTCGACCCATAGGCTCCAAGCAGAGGCTGATGTCGGCAATGGTTGTGATCCTGCTGCTGGTCGGCCACGAAATGGTCTGAACCCATTGAAACCCCTTTGACTCGCCCGTGACTCACAGGGTACCCAATGACTCGTATACGTATCATAGGGTTAGGGGGGCACCCCTATGATTCGATGACGGGCATAAATTCATGACGTCGAAGGCAAATAAGTCACTGTGGGCGTACGACTGTGTGCGGCCGATGGCTGCAATGCGATTGAATTCAGAACCACAGGGTGGTGTCACAGACACAAGGACTTGCATGAACCTCTGCCACCTGCGGATTTGAGGTGGACAGATCAGGTCGAGGAAGTGCAAGAGGATGAGTTTGCCCTCACTGACGAGAGTAACGAGGACGGGCAGATTTCCCAAGACTATGCTTCAGGAGATTGGTTGAGACGGAGGTCTCGTCTTCTAGGGTACCGCCAGAACGCGGAGGGTTTGGCCCTCATAGCCGGGCTGATTGCAGGCGCAATAACGCTTTTTTTGTTGAACGAATTCTGGATCGGGCCCATGCGATTAGACGAATGCATCGATTTTGGATGCATAGCCTCCTTCTTCGGCTATCTAATTGAACTCGTGCTGACGGGATTAATCGCCTTCTTCACTTGGGGGACTGTTCGGGAACTCTTTGCCCCCCGAGAAGAGGTGAAGGAGGCATGGGAACTCCGTCTGATGATTTCCAAACCTTTGGCTCTATTTGCCCTAATTCTGTCTGTCTTGTTGTATCATCAAGTCGACAATTCCTGGTTATGGTTGGCACTTGTTGTTGTTGCTATTATATGGCTGGGCATAATGATATCCTCTTATGTGTACTATGCAGAAAACATAACTGAAGAGGAATTCGCTGCCAGTGACGCTGCTGAGGCCAGCCACAAGGCTCGTCAGAAGGCCCGCCGAAATCAATTCGGCAGTAAGTGGGCGCAGAATACAAACTGCAAGGAAGAGAAGTGCCGAAGGGTGACCTATCGCAGTTCTGAGTACTGCTACATGCACCAACCGAAGTGACTCATTCGCTACCCATTGAGAGTACAATGAATCACCCGTGAATCATTGGGTCAATGGTAGCAACCCTATGCAACAGGCAGTGTTTCATTGGGTTCTGCTGAGGAACCCTATGACTCGGATATGACTCATTCATACCGACTGACTGAGGGGCGACTCATTCGCTACCCTTACGATTGCCTGCGAACGGAACGGGAGCCCATGCGATTGGACGAACGAAACGCTAGCGAATGAGCCGTCATCCTTCAACCATGGCGTATCGCTTCAGAAGACTGGCGTATCGCTTCAGAAGACTGGCGTATCGCTTCAGAAGACTGGCGTATCGCTTCTAGTAAGCACTTTTCACTCTGAATATGTATATCATATCTGGATCATTTAGTATTTGATTTCCCTTTTCCACCCCTAATTGATTTAGGAAATTATTGTAGAAGTCTGCAGTATCCTGATTGAGGGAGATTTGTAAATTATTATCCTGAATGTCTCTGATTGCACACGCAAGCCAGAAAAATACCTGCAAACTGCTATGGCTAGTATCGTCTTGAGGACGAGCCGCTGCCCAATGAAGATATGCGTCCCCAATATAAATTTCTGAATAGGCAATTTCTTCCCACACGCCAGTGTCCTTTTCCTCTAGCGATTCGAGAATTTTGAGAGCAGTTATTGCCAGTCCTACTCCATACCACCTCTCTCCTATTGAACAATAGACTTGCGAACGTCGAAAGGCTGCATGAAACAGTTGTCTTTTGTAACCGTATTCCACTGCTATCTTCTCAGCCGACACGTAGCAGGAGAGAGCCCTCTCAACATACCCCTCTCCTTGCCTCTCACATTCGAGGCCTAGTTCAATATAATGATTCAATTGACTCAGATAGTCACCTCTCATTTCCGCCATTGAACACTCAACGAATTTAGGGGTCCATGTCTGAACTAAGAATTGTTGATTATCGGATTCCGAAATTGAATCTCTCGCCGGGCCAATTTTCTTGATGACTTGGATATCAATCCAAAAATCCCACAACAGTCTTTTGTTAGATTCCATCCACATTTGGTCTCTCTGAACCTCGACCAAGTTGGTCTCGCCGGTTTTTGAATCATATTCGAAGTAATGTGCTACATCGAGATCTGTGACGGCCAGTTGGGCCTGGACTTGATCTAGATTATATTCTGGAATTTTCCCCTGAATAATTTTTCTAGAATATGGACATTTAATCTCAACTACAATTCCATCGGTAGTGATTCCATCAACAGATGCGGCGAGGAATTGACACTCCTCTGAACCAGTCAATAACCCGAATTGAATTACGCTGTTTCCAGTTTGCCTCTCGTAAACAGCTCTGGCTTCCGGCTCGGTTTTGGTGCCATGCTTCATCGCCTCCGTCGGAGGCTGTAGAACGCCCTCACGCAACTTTTCGGCTCTCACCAAATCCTGATTCTTGAAAATGCTCTTTCCCAAGACCGCCCCGACATCACTTGCCGTTAGGTAGTCGTACCTTTGCTCCAGCCATTCGTCCGTGCCTTGCTTGAAGAATGGGCGCTGGTATAACTCTGCGACTCTTGGATGCACACCTGCGGGAAGGTCTGATAGATTACGCACTTCCATACAGGAAGACAGTCATAGATCCTTTATTTCTAAGTGTCCGTTTAATTGGCGTTTAACTCCGTTTAATTGGCGTTTAACTCCGTTTAACTCCGTTTAATTGGCGTTTAACTCCGTTTAACTCCGTTTAATTGGCGTTTAACTCTGTTTAACGATGAATACGAATCTATGGGCTATCAGTGGGTTTCTGCTTAGACCCATCTGATTT
>OFIZ01000031.1_pt1 | contig 22397 bp, 10 predicted proteins | sample 1540161 | NCBI WGS metagenome assembly OFIZ01 (sample SAMEA104347373, study PRJEB22522) | marine metagenome | biome: marine biome; feature: marine water body; material: seawater | collected 2015-09-01T00:00:00Z | depth 1403 m
CACCGTCAAGATCTGTAGCATAGACATCGTAAGCGCCATCAAAATTATCATCAATGGTGTGCTTAGTGAAATTTTCCTCACCATCGTTTTTCCACCAGCAGATTTCATCGGCACCTCTTGCTGCTCCAAGGATATCTACATTGCCATCACCATCTACATCAGTGGCATAAACAGAAGAAGCGCCAGAAAAATCATCATCAATAATGTGCTCGGTGAAACTCTGACTGCCATCGTTTTCCCACCATATAATTTTATAATTATTATAAGGAACCTGAGTGTTATATGTTGCCCCCAGGATGTCTACATCGCCGTCACCATCTACATCAGCGGCGTAAACATCACGAGCACCTCCGCAGGTATTTGAGTACTGGCAATCGAACCAAGTAATGATGGTGTGTTCGGTGAAATTCTGAGTACCATCATTCTCAAACCAGGTGATGTTGTTCCCTGCCCCCAGGATGTCTATATCTCCGTCACTATCAACATCAGAGGCGTAAACAGAAATAGCATCATTAAAATCACTTTCAATGATGTAATTGGTAAATCCTTGGTTTCCATCATTCTCAAACCATTCAATTTTATGTCCTGCCTCTAGAATATCCATATCGCCATCACCATCCAAATCAGCAGCGTAGACGGAATTAACGTGCTCGGCATCGCCCTCAAGATTGTGCTCGGTGAAAACCTGGCTTCCATTGTTCTCCCACCATAAGATACCATCAGTATTATACCCCGTTCCCAAAACGTCCACATCGTCGTCTCCGTCAAGATCTGTGGCATAGACAGATAAAGCTAACGACACATCAGAAATAGTTTGTGGAAGGCCAAAATATCCGCTAGGGGCATGTGCTACGGTTACGTGAAACGTATCAGAAACGGATAGCCCAGCTATATCCGTGGCAGTCAGAGCTATATCTGTTTCACCAGGGCCATTCTCAACAAATAAGGTGAGTGAAGCAGATTCATAAATTCCACCACTGTTATATTCTATTGTTACCAATGTTTCATCCAATGGCTGTGCGGTAATGGTCAGAATGTCACCTGAGAGCATATCAGGATCATCGAAAACACCTAAATTGTCAGGACTATACGCGTATTGCATGTAAGCCTGATATCCGGTCCAATAACTTAAGTTTGGTTGTTGGTATAATAGCACTGGCTCACTACCTACATAAACCAGGATATCATTGTGGGCATCTGCCACAAATGGTGCATCATTGAAATTTTCAATGTTTATAGTTATAATATCGTCTACTGAACCGCCGGATGTGTCAGTAGCGGTGACACGAATGTTGATCTCACCCATATAATTCTCTGTGGGATAGACGATCAGGGCAGTGGAATCGGTCCTGATATTAGAGCTGTTCCGGTATATATCTGTAACGGCATTATCTGATTTGAAAAACCGCTTATTAAATAGATCTTTCTCCGATTCCAGAACCTTCCGCTGTGAGACGTCATTACTAAAGGATCTATTATTCTTGCGGGAGTCTGAGCTCCGACTGTCTATTTCATAAAACTGCTTATAAAATTTATCTTTTTCCGTTTCCAGGGTATTTACCTGTGAGAGAGAATCATTGTAGGTAGGGTTGTTATGACGATTGAGTATGTTGTCACTGTCTTTATTAACTAACTGTTTATCAAATATATCTTTATTGTTATGTCGAAGGGATAAAAGCTCTTTATTGGACTGCTGTTTTAGTTTAGAACGCTTAACGGTCATGACCTTAGTTCCATTATAATTGGCCATGCGGCCTATAGTGGTAAAACTCTCGCTGGCAGTGAACGACAAGGAATCAAGACCCTCGCCGAGAACCTGAGCGGTAAACGTGATGTCGTCTCCCTCATCTATGTCTGAAAAATAGTCTTCCAATCGAGGAATAAGAATTACACCAAAATCATCTTCATCTATGGCTATGTCTACCAGCGGCGTGCTTACTACAGGGGCATCATTGACCGCATGCACTGTAAAAGTAAACTCACTGTCTGTTTGGTTTGTAGAATCATAATAAGTGACCCCGGTAATAACTGCTGAACCGTTCCAGTCTGCGGCAGGGGTAAGTGTCAATGTATAGCCGCTGACAACAACTGTCACGTTGGTGTCCGCTGAAGAGGCTGTATATGTAAGACTCCCACCAGCACCATCTGTGGCTGATAAGTAAACTATCCTGGATAGATCCTCATAAGTTGTTAGAGAATCAATATCTGCCAGTTCCACTACATCTCCAGGCTGAAAGGAAATATGCGGCCATAGACTAAATTTCGGTACATATATTCGTGCCCCTACCCTATCTCCAACTAGTTTTTCTTTACTGTAAAAAGATACAATATCTGTAGAGTCCAACACCCCCAAGGCAAAAGAGTGTTCTCCGTGTGTGTCAATGAAAGCAGATAGATCAATAGAGACCGGAGTCTCCGACTCAAATGAGTACAACGTGTCTAACGGGGTTAATAAGCTGTGATCAGCAATGCCAATATTATGTTCATCAATACCTTCACCCCACTCCGGATAATTAAATTTGTAAAGAATGATGCCGCCACCTTCAGACAGTGAAACATTTTCCGGGACTAAGTTTAAATGAATGGTACGATTATTGTAGAACGTGATTGGAATATCAAAACGTAAAAAAGACAGATTGTCTTTTAACACTTCCAGGGTCTGGGGCTGTAACGGGATGAGTGCACTGTCAACAGCCGTTGTATCTATTGACCGATCATTCAGGGGATAAATTTTATCAGCGACTGTAAAAGACCAGTTGCCTCCACTGATGCCGTCAACCGAAACGGACCAGTTGTAGGTTCCGCCTGGCTGAAACGTTTCAAAAAGTACGTTGTATGGATATATAAACGTTTCCGTCCGACTGATGCCGGGCCCGGTTAGATTGACCACTGCTAATGTTCCGTTGTAATCTTTTTTGTAGGGATAGTTCCAGACCAGGCTGTAATCAATCGGAACGTCCACTGCATTATTATTGGGTATCGGGACTGATGGATGAGGATACCTGTAACCCGGAATCCAGTAGACAAGGTCACCATATTCATAGGCACCCTGATCCGGAGCAGAGCCTACAAATTGTCGGTTCTGACCGGGGAACATTGGAGGATGGTTGAAGGTTATGTCCTGACCATCATTAATCCCTTCAATGATCACTCCATTATCAATCAAACTTGACCCTTTCTTGGGACGAAAATCATAGCTCTGCCTATGGTCATCCCAAGGGTCTTCACCCCATCCTGCTATAACAGAATCAGGAGTCTGGTGACGAAAATATGTCCACGGATCCATCAACTCAAATTGGGGATGGGCACGACCTAGTGGCAGTCCATACCAGATTCCCACTGAATCTAAATGGAAAGGGTGATGGGGGAGAGTGGGGTAATATACGCCCTCACCCTGTTGATCTACGTGATCTTCAGGGGAAGGCCAGCAGTCTGGTGAAGCGCAGGCGAGGTTATATTCTGCAATGGTGTTATGAAAATTTGTATGCGCATTACCATTTTGAAAAATAGGGTCAATAATGTTTTCACCTTCATCATTTCCAAAAGTCGTGCCGCCATACTTGTTCCACGGAAGAGCGATATCACCCTTTTGAGAATTATCAAATGCTGTAACATGGTACACATCATGGTAATCACCTTTTAGTTTCATACCGCGCTCATTGCCCAATGTGACCACATGATGGACATCACCATTATTCCCCGCAACAGAGCCATCGAAGCGCATACCGTTTAATCCAGGTAAATTTATGATCCATAAATATCGAGATGTAGAGCCAACCACTGAAATTGGATTTCTCTGAATCCCACTGCCATCTATTCCTTCATATAAATTTTCCAATCGACAGTGTTCGGTCAGGGAGTTCATTCCAGGGTAAATACCTGCAGTAAAAGAATTTTCTATTGTTACATATCGCCACACGGTAGCTCCCATAACAGCATTATAACTATTACCAGATGTTGTTGCATAGTTAGCAGAACCGGGAAACCAATCATTATATCGAAACAGGACATTTTCAATTGTTGGGTACATGACCATGTTTTTCAAGGGAGGCGCATCGTTAATATATTCAAAGATACAATTCCTCACAGTGGCATAAGTACCATTCCAAAAACCGTTTTTAATTTGACCCATATCACTGCTAAATGAAAACTTGCAATTCTCTATAGTTAAATAACTCGAGTAGGCAAATCTGAATGAGCCGGCAAAAAAATGAATATTTTTAAATTCAATATTATCAGAAAATACGAAGTTTAAAAACCCGTCTCTCACTCTTACCCTAACGTTAGTTGAGGTGGGAAAATTTTCACCGGGGATAAGATATAAGGTGCTGGTGCTGGCATCAAATGACCATTCTTCCACTGTATCTAAATTTGCATATTCCCCAGGAAAATATTGACGAATTCCTTCTCCGTCTATAGGCCGTGGCAGCCTCTTTTCCCAGACAGTGCCGGGCTCAGGTGCAATGGGGTTTCCTGTTGTGGGATCTGTAGGGTTTTTAAAATTAATAGGCATGGCCGGTATCATATACCGGTCATCCACAAACACACCGTAGATAGAATCAACTGGTGTCTTGATCAAGTGAGAGATAGCATTCATATCCAGGACCGCTTTATATATACCATTCTCGTGATACACCCACTCTGCACTGATGGGAACAGTACCATCGAGCTTCACATCTTCATTCGGATACCCTTCAATAGTGATTTTGGGAGCGGGGATAGCCGCTTTCCAATCCATATTGTTGTTGTGTGACGGATTGAATTGATATTCGGTTAAGTATTCTGAGTATCTGCCTTCCCGGATATAAACACGATCCCCAGGCTTTGCATGATTAAGCGCACCGCGGATGGTTGGGTATGGGCAATCATAGCTTCCATTAGGTGACGGACAATCATCAGAGAAATACCTTGTTGCAACCTCGGGCTGATTGGGCACAATCTGAGAGATTGGAACATGATTGTTATTTGGGCTGTGGTCGACTATCTCCCAATTATTATTTAGATCCATGGGATAATAGGCTACTAAACCAGTTTCATTACCAGTCAGGGTATCATTCATCGCTGCCTGAATCTGTTCTTGACTCCTTGAAACGTCCCATATTCTTACTTCATCAATTCCCCCCAGTAAATCTTCGCCAATATATCTTACCGGTGTTCCATCCGAAACTATACCAGCAGCCCCCGTAAAATTATTTATCTCTGCACCATTGATAAATAATTTATAGTTGGTACCATCGAAGGTAGTGGCTATATGGAACCAGGTCCTGACTGGGATATCGACGACAACGGTGGTTTGGTTGATGATGCTGGAGAATCCATATGTAATCTCATAAATATTACTCAGGCTTGAAATAGAGTGAAGTGTTATAGTTGGCGCGCTGAAAATTGTTCTGTCGACTGGGCCTGATATTGTATTGTCAACATATACCCATGCTTCCTGACTAAACTGGTCGCCTAAAATGGGTGCACTATCAGATAAATCAAGTCGCTCACGGAAAACAACGTTTGCATCATGATTATATATACTCATATTGTTGAGAGTGGGTGTGTTTAGGTAATCATCGATGAATTCGAATACATCAAACCAAAGGTAGTCATTCGTCTCATATTGTGAGAGAGCGCTCTGGTCCACAATGAGATCGCCACCACTTGCAACTATATTAAAGCAGGTCGGAGGAGCACCAATATTATTTGTACATATATAAATCGTGGGATCACCACAGCCGCCATTATATGCTAAACATTCATTTGTTAAATCTGTTACTAATATGGTATCACCATTCTGCCAGCTTAAAACGGGATAGTGGTTGCCATCCTGAACCATGTCCCAGTAATTCTCAGTGCCGTTTCCATTAGTGCCGCCAGTAATTCCATTATCATTACCATTTTCGTCTTCTTCAAAATCCCAGTCGGCTAAACAAAACGTATACGCATCCATCATCTCGGCTGTTGATAAACCCTCACCACCATAACTGTAGTTCTCCCCTGATGTTTGTTTATCCCAAAATGAATTGTTCACGCAACAATTACTCCAGCCGACTAGGCCACCTACAAAAGTATTACCCCCCGTCACACTGCAAGTGCTGTAGCAATTATTCACGGTAGACCCACCATTTAAATATCCAACCAGGCCACCAATACGAATATTAGGACTACTTACACTACCGGTGCTGTAGCAATTACTCACGGTAGACCCACCTGTTAAATGTCCAACTAGACCGCCGACATCATTGGCACTTCCCGTCACACTTCCGCTAATGTAGCAATTACTCACTGCGGACTCACCTGTCAAAAATCCTGCCAGACCGCCAACCAAGGTCCTACCGCTCACGCTACCGGTGATGTAGCAATTACTCACGGTGAGCGTCCCCTCTTGTTTATATCCCACCAAGGCGCCAACTTGGATATAACCCGTAATACTCACATTTGTCAAGCCCAGGTTCTGGATGGTGGTAGTGCTGTTACTGTCGACGCCGATGTACCCAAACAGACCTATATAATCCGTGTCCGGACGGTCGATAAATAAATTATTGATGGTATGCCCATCGCCGTTATAAGAGCCAGTGAACCTGGTGCTGGAGTTGCCAATGGGTGAGAAATTGAAAAATGGCGCATCAATATCTACATCGACAGTCTGCTTGTAGTACTTATCCCAATCAGCAGAGTTTTGCGACAGCCAGTATAGATTTTCAAAGTTCGCAATCAGATAGGGATCAGTAGATGTGCCTGCTCCAGATGGTATGGTGGAGATCACATCAACAGTGGTAAAAGTGGCGCTGACTAATGCTTCTAATTCGTAACCATCAGCATCTTCTACCTGTCCGGAATCAATGGCCACATATACAGTCTGTTCGTAGTTCAGGTTACTGGTGGGATTAATCGTAATGACTGTCTTGCCGGCGTTTATCGTGGCATCGAAAGCAATGTCGGTGCCAGAAGCATCTGTATCTTTCAGGGTAATAAGCCCATCCACATTCGTATCTGTAATATTGCTGGCATCCGCATTCAGTATAGCCTCAGTAAAAGTGATGGTGATGTCGGTGTCCCGGGCCACATCGATAGCATTGTTTGCCGGGCTAAAGGTGGCCTGAGGGGGTAGATTAAACAAGACAGTATCACCATTCTCCCAGCTTAAGAAAGGATATCCGCTGTTGTAGGCGCTATTGTCATTATCCATATCCCAGTAATCATCAGTACCATTGGTCGTTTCTAATTCAAAATCCCAGTCTGCATTGGTAAATGTGCTTGCGCTTTTCATCTGCGCTGTGGTTTTTCCTGTTGCACCGGTTGAGGTTCCCCATCCAATTCCTGTGCTTGTGCCTGATGTCTGTGTATCCCAGAAGGAATTGCTCATGGAGGCGTTTAAATATCCCGCCAGGCCGCCGACATAATTATTACCATTCACACTGCCGGTGCTGTAGGAATTAACTACATTGGACTGATTTCTCAAATATCCCGCCAGGCCGCCGACATAATTATTACCATTCACACTGCCGGTGCTGTAGGAATTAACTACATTGGACTGATTTCTCAAATATCCCGCCAGGCCGCCGACAAAATTGCCACTTCCTGTCACACTTCCGCTAATGTAGCAATTACTCACGTTGAGCGTCCCCTCTTGTTTATATCCCACCAAGGCGCCGACATAATTTTTACCCGTAATACTCACATTTGTCAAGCCCAGGTTCTGGATGGTGGTAGTGCTGTTGGCGTCGACGCCAATATACCCAAACAGACCTATATAACTTGTCGAGCGATTGATAAATAAATTACTGATGGTATGCCCATCGCCGTTATAAGAGCCAGTGAACCTGGTGCTGGAGTTGCCAATGGGTGAGAAATTGAAAAATGACGCATCAATATCTACATCGACAGTCTGCTTGTAGTACTTATCCCAATCAGCAGAGTTTTGCGACAGCCAGTATAGATTTTCAAAGTTCGCAATCAGATAGGGATCAGTAGATGTGCCTGCTCCAGATGGTATGGTGGAGATCACATCAACAGTGGTAAAAGTGGCGCTGACTAATGCTTCTAATTCGTAACCATCAGCATCTTCTACCTGTCCGGAATCAATGGCCACATATACAGTCTGTTCGTAGTTCAGGTTACTGGTGGGATTAATCGTAATGACTGTCTTGCCGGCGTTTATCGTGGCATCGAAAGCAATGTCGGTGCCAGAAGCATCTGTATCTTTCAGGGTAATAAGCCCATCCACATTCGTATCTGTAATATCGCTGGCATCCGCATTCAGTATGGCCTCAGTAAAAGTGATGGTGATGTCGGTGTCCCGGGCCACATCGTTAGCATTGTTTGCCGGGCTAAAGGTGGCCTGTGGGGGTAGATTAAATAAGACAGTATCACCATTCTCCCAGCTTAAGAAAGGATATCCGCTGTTGTAGGCGCTATTAACATTATCCATATCCCAGTAATCATCAGTGCCGTTGGTCGTTTCTAATTCAAAATCCCAGCCTGCATTGGTAAATGTACTTGCGGTTTGCATCTCCGCTGTGGTTTTGCCTGTTGCACCGGTTGAGTTTCCCGCTCCAATTCCTGTGCTTGTGCCTGATGTCTGTGTATCCCAGAAGGAATTGCTCACGGAGGAGTTGTTTAAAAATCCGACCAGGCCGCCGACAAAATTATTACCATTCACACTGCCGGTGCTGTAGGAATTAACTACATTGGACTGATTTCTCAAATATCCCGCCAGGCCGCCGACTATATTGCTACTTCCCGTCACACTGCCGGTGCTGTAGCAATTACTCACGGCGGACTCCATATTTATATATCCAACCAGGCCGCCGACATTGTTCGTTCCTGTCACACCGCCGCTAATGTAGCAATTATTCACTGTGAGATTTCCATCTTGTTTATTTCCCACCAGGGCGCCAACATTGCCTTGACCCGTAATACTCACATTTGTCAAGCCCAGGTTCTGGATGGTGGTAGTGCTGTTGGAGTCGACGCCGATGTACCCAAACATACCTATATAATTCGTGTTCGGACGGTCGATAAATAAATTACTGATGGTATGCCCATCGCCGTTATAAGAGCCACTGAACCTGGTGGAATTGTTGCCCAGAGGTGTAAAACCTTGCCCGTCATCCCAAGCACTGCTGGAAGAGGCATCGATATTAGAAGTCTGGATGTAATATTTATCCCATTCACCTGAATTCTGTGTGATCCAGTAGAGATTGTTCAAGGTGTCTATTTGGTAGGGATCGCCCGAAGATCCATCACCAGACGAGGGTGCAGTTGCAGTTTGCGCAATCAGTGCGATTGGGAAAAATATTAAATAGAAATATTTATTCATGCTCGAATTTACTCACCATCCCACATATAAAAACCCTTGCTGTTAGGCGGGGCTCCTGCTTAAATCTTATCCCTTTGGGTGGGGGTTATTTCAACAGCACCATCTTCTTGGTCTGTATAAAACTGCCACTTCCGATTTGAATAAAATAAAGACCGCTTGGCTGGTGACTGCCATCCCATTGGATGCTGTGATTGCCTGAAGATAATTCATCATTTATAAGTGTAATGATTTCATGTCCAACAATATTATACACCTTTACCGTAACAAACTCTGTTTGAGGAATTGAGAACTCTATTGAAGTCATTGGATTAAAGGGATTGGGATAAACAGATAATAATAAAAATGTTTCCGGGAAAATATCTTCTCCGATATTCACATTTTCGGGACAATAATTGCCATCAGGTGCTAATTGCGGCAATTTATTTACAGGATTGGTCACAAGATTATACATGAGCGTATCGGTGGATTCAAACAATGCCGGTGTGCAGGGTTCCCATTCGTTGGCGATGCCCTGGCAGGTTTGTGTATCCGCAAGAATGCCCATATTTGTCACAATGCACCAATACAAATATTCCATAGCCATACAATCATATTCGCAAGTCCAGTCATCATAATGATACCAGGCTTCGTCGGGATAAGGATTTGGAATGGTTATAAATTGGCCTCCTCGGGCCACGTCCATGGCATCTGTTAATTCAGATGCATTAGGTTGCAGTGCATAAAGTGCAGGATAGACCTCCACATGCCCGCATGAATTGATTGTGTGCAAGACTTCTTCTACCGTGGCGTCGTCTCCCCAGTGGCCAGGTTGGGATGGATCAATTTCATTTCGAAATAAAACTGCACCGGTACAATCATCAAAATTGTCGAAAAAATCATCGATTGCGCTTGAGTTTTCCGATTGGAATACAGGCATGACGGTGAAATTATCAGTCAATGAAGTTTCAATATTCGGATCGTCTATAATGCCATCTTCGTCGTTGTCCAAAAGTTCAGCTGCAACGGCTGCAACGTGGAGAACTTTTTCGTCAGAAACAGTAGACACAGCATATACATGAAAATAATCCAACACGTTTACGTATTTTGAAAAAATCCCAAGTGCAGGATCATCGGGATTTGGATTGGCTTCAATTTCAAAACATACATTATTCTGTGCCTGCAGCAGAAAGGGTAAAAATATTATGAATATAGCGAGGTGTAATTTTTTCATAAAAATAAATTAAGCAGGAATTGCTATTTTGCTTAAATCCTATCCCTTTGGGTGGTGGTTATCAGCCAGAGGCTTTTCATGTTTTAATTTACAATGTATTACTCCAGAAACAAAAACCAGCCGGTTTATAATACCTGAAAGTGCTGGTTTATTCGCCTGTTATTGTTCGGCCAAAAACTTTACAAAATCTGATTGTTGGAACAAGGCAGAATTCAACAGCCGGTTTCGAAGGTCCTCTGCATATTTTTTAAACTCACTCTCAGAAAGGTCATAATCAGGCAAGGTTTCAGTCGCTCGGCGATTGTTAAAAAACTGGTTGTCGTCAATTCGAAAATTGTCCGGTTTTGAGGATATAGATAATGCGCATTGGTTACAATAGTAATCCGGGGCATCATATTTTGGGTTTTGAGCGGTCCTAACAATAACATTACCGATCAGATGTCCGGGATTTGGACCAGGTTGGGAGCGGGTAATAGACACACCACAGGCACCGGTGGAGTAGATGATATTGTTCTCAATTATGCCAACCGGTTTGCCTCTTTCTGCATCCCAATAGGCAATACCCCAGGTAAGGATATCTTCAATGATGTTGTTGCGGGCAGTTACATTGGCATCGACAAAAATACCAATCCCTTTCCAATAACGTTTTACCAGGTTTCCATCAATGGTGGCTCGGGCATTCCAGGTAATACCAACAGCGACTCCGCGGCCGCCCCCGGCAACCTTTGAACTGGCTTTATCCACACCATCAATAAGATTACCAATAATCGTTGCAGAAGCATCCCTGTAAAGAGCAATTCCGTCCCAGGAATTACCAATAATTTCATTATCTGTTATCGTTAGGTCAGAGTTTTCACGCCCGCAAATACCCATAACCCCGACTATATTTTTAACAACAATTGCCGAATCACCAATATTGCCATAAATATGGTTATTCCGAATAGTAACGGCGCTGTTCTTGATCACAATTGCGGCGTCTGTTGCATTACCATCGGGATCGCGAATACCACCTGTAACAGATAAATTTTCAATTATGCCTCTTTTGCAGTGATTAAAATAAATTCCGTATCCCGCATTGGTATGGATAACCGCTGAACGGTTTTCAGGTCCGGTTATTCTGACATAACTTCCGGAAATTTCCAATCCCGCTGTTGCTGGTACAAACTGATTGGGTTCCTCACAGTTACCGCAGGTTGAGTCTGTAATAGAAGTTGGTGAGAGATAATAATCACCGGGCTGCAGATAAATTTCCAGTGAATCTACCTTCCCGCTCAATACGGCCTGTAATCCGATAACAGAAGTAACCTGCTTCTTTTGAACTTCAGCCAACAGGAGCAGTGGTGTAATGACAAACAATATTCGGAAAATATTCGGGCGTAAAATCATATTAAAATATAATGATCAGGATGTTTTTAAAATAATTGAATTAGGATACAGGTGAGCTACAATGGTTTGGTTACGGCATTAAAATGCATAAACTCGTCGGGCGGTGTAAGCCGTCCGGTGAAGTGGTGGTTATGCCGCCACATTCTGTTCATTTCAACAACACCATCTTTCTGGTCTGGACAAAACTTCCGCTTTCGATTTGAACAAAATAAAGACCGCTTGGCTGACGGCGACCATCCCATTTTATGCTGTGATTTCCTGTAGATAGTTCATCATTTATTAGTGTTATGATTTCATGTCCAACAATATTATACACCTTAACCGTAACAAACTCTGTTTGAGGAATTGAAAACTCTATTGTGGTCGTTGGATTAAAGGGATTGGGATATGGATTAAATAAGTGAATTTTTTCCGGAATAATAAGATCTCCGCCAACAGCTGCTGCATCACAGGCCTGTGAATCAACTACCATAAATGAATAATAGAACTGATCCAAACTGGTATGGAAATGCTCACTGTTTGCTACACATTCAGGAATATTATCACAAAGCTGATTGCCGCCAATGGCAAAATAGGGATACCAGGCCGCATCCATGTCATTCCAATTAATATCAAGTGAACAAATACATGCGGGAACACTTGATAGTGTATTATTGAATGCCCAGAAATAGGTTAGGCCGGATAAATCACAAAATGATTCCGGCAGGGAATCCAGTTCATTGTAGCCGATGTCCAATAAATAAAGGATTGTCAAATTACCAAAATCATTTGGTAAATACTGTAATTGATTATTGGAAATATAAAATGACTGAAGATTTGTCAATTGGTTAAAACTCTCCGGCAGCGATTCTATTCTATTCCATTCTAGATAGAGAGAACTCAATTGATCCCAATTACCTATACTGTCCGGTAATGTGAAGATTGTATCATTCACTCCACTGGAATTTCCATAATTACCAGCCACGAGAATTTTCAACCTTCCGCTAAACCATGTTTGTGTACCCAATTCCAGTGGAGAATTATAGTCAAGATCATTATCGTTTATCAGTGCATTGAGAACATCGATATCGCTTATATAAAAACAACTATCGCCACTAATTATATTTACATTATCCGGTATGGTATCAAAATAGGTGTATTCAGGATCGCATTGCGCATGTAATGGAAATTGGATAAGGATCAGGAGTATGGCTGAAAATTTCATTTATTTAAGGAGCAGTACTTTTCTTGTTTGTGTTTTCATACTTGAATTTAGTCTAACAAAATATACGCCGCTTGGGAATGAAGAAGCATTCCATTGAATAGTGTATTCACCTGGGTTTAAATCCTTATCAATTAATGTTTCTACCAATCGCCCGGTTATATCAAAAACTTGCAGTTGCGACGCATACGTCGCAGCTACGCTAAACCGTATGGCGGTTGTGGGATTAAACGGATTTGGGAAGGGCTCATATAGCTCAAATGTATTTGGCAAAAACTCATCATCAATTGCAACGGGAAACGTATAGGCATTCACATTGACTGTTTTTGTTAAATGATCGTATTTAATCGGAGTTACAGTGAATATCATCGGATTGGCATTCGTTAAATCTGTTATTTCTACAGAAGAATAGATAATCATGAAATATTCTCCAGGATCGATCGTGCATTCTTGAGGTGCTGCATCAAACCAGCCCTCTTCATCAACCAGTGAATATTCATATGTAACTGTATTATATCCTTCATTGTGAATCTCAAACGCAACGGTAGAATCTTTTACAGAAACACTTGGTTCTGATTCATGCGTATGAAGATCGTGTGTAATAACACTGAATGCTACCGGATAAATTCCCGGAATTCGCATGGCTCGATAGACGGCTCCACTGGGTAGTGATAAATTAAGATCAGCTTCCCAGACTATTTCACCATTAGCATTCACTTCCAGAGATGTACCGCCACCGCCAACAGTGGTAATTAAATAATTGCCATTATCCAGTTTTTGAGCATTGCCGGAAGCAAAACCAAACAAATCCGATGGCAGCACATATTCCCAAACAGTGGTTGCATCTTCAAGCACATCATTAATTTCAATTTCAATAGCTCTGGAGGTGGGTTCATCTGTCCCTAAAAAAATCTCACTCAAATTGCCGTTATCAAAAATAACAATATTGCCATTATTCAATACTTGCAGACTATGCTGAAAACTGAAACCCAGATCATGTCCAAAATCCACTTCACCGGATGGAAATTCATGGCCCATATTCCAGATAATATTTCCACTGGAATAATCAATACTTGTGATCCGCGAAAGATGGCGGACAGAAATATTAACTGAATTCGTCTCTTCATTAAACGCGATGGCATTTATGTGTGTCCAATCGTATTGCCGATTTATATAAGCCTGGTCCCAAGTCCCGCCAATATCATCATAATCCTGCATATCAAAATAATCGAATGTATTCCAGCTCCAAACCACTTCCTTTGTATCCTTGTCCCATTCCACGATCTTATCACCCACCCAGAGAAATTCCAGTGTGACACCATCGGCTATATAACCAAGTCCCTGAAATAATGATGTCCAGCTGCCGATGGGGATGGGCCCGATCTCTACGACAGAAACAATACCCATATAATTCCCATTGGGCAGTTGGATCATATCGTGATGAAGAAATTCATCATTGGGCTCCTCCCAAATGAAATCATTACCAATATCAAACTCCACTCCCGGCAGGTTGTTGTCGGAAGAATTATCTAAATAACAACCAAATAGATCACCTTCATCATTAGTATTATAAAAGACCAGATCTTCAATTCCCGAATTCCAGATTTCATTTCCATTATTATCAACAACTGCGCTATAGTAATTGAAAAACGAACCGAAAATTGTCACGCCATCTGCTATTTCAGATTCGTTGGAAAAAGTTGTCGTCACATTTGACTTCTGTTGTGCGGTTGTAAATGTAAATACATCTGACCAGGAGCCCAGTTCACCGTCCAGATTATGTTTACGGATTTTCCAATAATATTGCGAGTTCCATTCAATATTCTCTCTATCGATATAAACCAAGGTTAAGTCTGTTACATTAATAATAACGTCTGTAAAACTATCATTATTGGAAACCATCAGCTGATAGCGATTTGTTGATGGAATTTGTTCCCATTCAAACTGGACGTATGTATGGTATAATGCATTGTAATTCGTAGGCTGAATCAGGTCAGCATTGGTTATGGACAGTAAGGAAATGATGAAAAATAAGCGTTTCATAGATTTATATCGATAATTAAGATGCAAATTTATTAAACTCAATATAATACTATTAGTTAAATGTAATTTTAGTCTTATATGACAGCATTTTTTCAAACTCCAATCGTCGTTCTGGCCAATGGCCGTTTTCCATCCAACGTCATTCCACTCCAAATCCTTGATGAAGCAGGAACAGTCATTTGCACGGACGGCAGTGCCGATACTTTATTGCAATTTGAACGTACCCCACATGTTATCATAGGTGACCTTGATTCCACAAGCCTAAATAAGAATGATTTCCAAGGACTTTGGGTTGCTGTTCCTGATCAACAAAGGACAGATTTGCAGAAAACAATGGAGTGGTGTTTGGTAAATGATTTAAATGAAATTGCCGTTCTCGGTGCCATGGGAGAACGTGAAGATCATAGTTTGGGGAATCTGCATGTGCTGGCAGAATTTTCAGAAAAAATGACAGTTCACTTTATAACGGATTTTGCACGAATATATTGTGTTAAAGGACAGCAAACTTTTCAATCAAAAAAAGGACAGCAAATTTCCATCACTGCCGTTGAAGAAGTATCCTCTATTACAACAAAAGGACTAAAATATGCATTGAATAATGAGCTATTTCCACCGGCCTGCAACGGTATCAGCAATGAAGCTGAAGGTGATGAATTTTCCATAAATACTTCCCACCCTGTCTGGCTCTTTATCAATCACCCTGAATAAGAATATTTTGCACTATTTAGACTGGCTGGCTATTGGCGGATACGTTTTACTTCTGCTCTGGCTTGGTTTTTATAAATCAACCAAAAAAGAAGATAACAATGATTTTATCTTGGCCGGACGGAAATTAAGTCTTCCCGGTTTTGTAGCTACACTTGTCGCAACATGGTATGGCGGAATTTTGGGTGTGGGTGAAAACACGTACAATTACGGCATCCAAACTTGGTTTATTTTTGCTTTACCCTATTATATCTTTGGTTTACTCTTCGCATTTTTTCTTGCTCCACGAATCAGAAACCTTCCCCACCGTTCTATCCCGGATCACTTTAAACATCATTTTGGGCATAATGCCGGAATTGTCAGTGCTTTGCTGATTCTGATACTCGCATCACCTGCTCCTTACATATTGAGCCTTGGATTACTTTTAAAATACACTGTTGGCTGGACTTTACAGTCGTCGATCCTAATTTCCACCGGATTCAGTTTGGTTTATATTTGGTATGGAGGTTTCCGATCTGTCGTGCGAACAGACATATTGCAATTTATATTCATGTTTACCGGATTTATTTTATTGTTTGTCTTTGCTTGGAATTTAAGTGATGCTCCCATTTCACTCATTTCCACTTTACCGGATCGATATTTCGATCCCACCGGCGGAAATTCAATCCAATATATCCTCGTCTGGTTTTTTATTGCCATGTGGACATTTATAGATCCCGGATTTTACCAGCGCACGGCAGCTGCCCGTTCTCCCGCTATTGCAAAAAAAGGAATCCTTATTGCTATTGGTTTTTGGTTCATATTCGATATTCTTACTGTTACGACAGGGCTCTATGCTATTGCGTTATTCCCAAATCAGGAAGCTGCCATGGCCTATCCGGAACTGGCGTCACGTATTCTTCCTCCCTTTGTTTATGGTATTTTCCTTGTGGGTTTATTTTCGACAATCATGTCCACCATCGACTCCAATGGGCTTATCTCCGCAATCACATTCGGCCGGGATATTCTATTGAGGATTCAGCAAAAAGAAGAACAAGAAAATGAAACTGAATATATCCGCAAAGGGTTGGTGGTCATGGCATTTATTGCAGTACTTCTTGCCATCAGCATTCCTTCAATTGTGCGGTTGTGGTATGTGATCGGCTCCATCATTGTTCCGGGAATACTATTACCCTTTTTAATGACTTTTACCCAAACCAAACTAAAAGCTGATAAAATAATTCTTACAATGATATTCCCGGTCATTACAGCTATTTTTTGGTTTATCTATGGACACTTTTCAGGACATTATCCCATGGCAATAGAACCGTTTTATCCAGGTATAATTTTTTCGGCAGCACTTATAGGAATTTGGAAAAAATGAAACTGGAAATCGAACGGAAATTTCTAGTTAAAGATAACTGGCCACAACCAGTGTCAGGCATGCATTGCATTCAAGGATACATCAGTGCAGATAAGCATCAAGTCGTACGTGTGCGCATTATGGATGATAAAGCATGGTTAACTATAAAAGCACTTAAAACTCAATTGACACGTATTGAGTACGAATATGAGATTCCTGTGGATGATGCCAAAATTTTATTAGAAAATCTCTGTATTAAACCATTGATTGAAAAAATTCGATTTATTATTTGTGCATTTGATAATAAATGGGAAATTGACGAATTTCTGGGTGAGAATAGTGGTTTAATAGTTGCAGAAGTTGAGTTAGAAGAGGAAGACCAACTTATCAAATTACCTGATTGGTTAGGAGATGAGGTGTCCCATGAACCTAAATATTTTAATTCAAATTTGGCAACTAATCCTTACAAAAATTGGGAAAAATAAAAAACAGCTCTTTTATGAAAAAAATTATATTCTGCGTATTTATTCCATTTTTATTAATTGCTGATCAGCTTGATCTTTGGCAGGCAGCTAAAATTTCTAAACCATTGAATGATACCTATACCCTTTCCATGGAAGGTGATTACCGTTCATATGACATGGGTGAGCAGTTAAAATACTATCATGGTGATATTGGAATATCCTTTCCAATATTAGCTAATTTCAATTTAAGTGTTAATTTCAGGGAAGTGTTCGAATGGAAGGGTTTCTGGAAACAAGAGCATCGCCCCCATGGAGCTGTTTCTACAAAAATGCAATTCGGTTCGTTAGGTGTTTCTGCCAGGAGCCGTTTTGAGTACCGTATGAAGCAGGATAAAGATCCTGCAATTAGAAACCGCAATCTAGTATCCATAAAATTTGGTAAAGAATTTACCCCATTAAAACTTGTTCCTTACATAGCGGATGAAATATTTTATGATATGGAGGAAAGTGAATTGAATCGAAACAGGTTCTACGTTGGAATGGAAATTAAATGTATCTCGTTTGTGAAAACTGTAATCTATTTCCTGCAGCAGAAAGATTTGAAAAATGAGGTGTGGGAGCCCACCAATGTTGTTGGAATGAAGTTTTCTTTCTAATTTTTTTCACTAAATAAAAAAGGCCCGAAATCGGGCCTTTTTTATTTCGATTATTTTCTATTCCATATCTGCAGAAAACTGACCTTTTGAAGCCAAACTATTGAATTTAGCCCGTTTCATAAACGCTTCTTGAGCCACAGGAACATTTTCAACGCTTCCACCCCAGGCACTTAAGGCTGGAGCTTGTAACGCACGACCATAGGAAAAAGTAAGATTCCATGGTTTTCCATCAATTTGGTTCATGGCATTCAAGTGTGCTGTGGCAAGTTCATCACTTTGACCACCGGATAAAAATGCAATTCCCGGTACCGCTGCCGGTACAGTATTCATAAAACAATCAACTGTCATTGACGCCACTTGCTCCACAGATGCTTGTGTTTCACACTTATATCCTGACAAAACCATATTGGGTTTAAGAACCATACCATCCAATTGCACTCCTTGTGATGCCAGTTCATAAAATACGGTGTGCAGTGTTTCAATCGTCAAATCATAGCTCTCTTCAATCGTATGCGTACCATCCATTAAAATCTCCGGTTCAACGATTGGTACTATGCCCTGCTCCTGGCATAATGCTGCATAACGGGCTAAAGCGTGGGCATTTGTGGCAATACAGTAATGAGTTGGGATATGTTCACCAATGGTGATCACAGCGCGCCATTTTGCAAACCGAGCGCCCATGTCATAATATTCTATCAACCGTTCCCGTAAGCCATCTAATCCATCTGTGATTTTTTCGTCAGGTGAATTAGCTAATACTTTTGCTCCCATATCTACTTTAATTCCAGGAACCACTCCCTTCGAAGATAAATGTTCAGGAAACGGTACATTACCATCCAAGGTTGATTGTCGCAGTGTTTCATCAAACATGATTACACCGCTGATATATTCTTCCATTCCCGGTGCAGTTAACAGCATATCCCTGTATGCATTTCTATTTTCTTCCGTGCTTTCTACGCCAATACTTTCGAAACGTTTGGCACATGTAGGTGTACTTTCATCTGCTGCTAAAATGCCTCTTCCGGGAGTTACCATTGCTTCAGCAACCTCTTGTAATGATTTCAATTCCATTTTATCCTCTAATTATTGGTTAATTTCTAATTTCAATTGTTGATACCATTCTTTTTCTGTATCAAAAGGTTTACCGCCTTTTATACGGTTAAAATCAATAAGGCTCATTTCATTATTATTATCTTCATCCAAACCTACAACTCCGCTTTTTCCATCCAACGCCTTGTCAGATGCCAAAGCAGCAGACTTTGTGATTAATTCCAAGTCAAATTTATTGGGTGCAGCTGATCGGGCAAAATAACCGCTTTTCTGGACTAATACTTTATCAGCCATTAATTTTTCTTTAAACTTTTCTGCAAACCATTGACCTGGGTTTATTTCGTCCAAGCGTACATGCCCAAAGTCATCTCTCGGAACTTCTTCTCCTTCGGTCTCCATTTCGTTGACTATGGTATCAATACCTGCTCCTTCGCTTAAGAAAATATTTATGCCATCTTTGTCAGCCATACGTTTGTTTAAACGCTCGCATTCTGCTTCAAAATTCAAATCTTCTTCCGGTATATACACTGCGTCCACATCCCAACGTTTACGGGAAATCAGCATGGAATCAACAAATAATTTTCCATCAAGACGTTCACGATATTTTTTAGCAGTTGCCGCTGTTAGCCAACCACAATGCCGCCCCATGACTTCATGTATTATAAGTTGTCGAGTACTTGTAGTGTTTTCATTGGCAATATTTTCAAAAAAGATGGAGCCCTGTTCCGCTGCCGTATCAGCACCTAAAGAACGGGCAATGGGAAAAACATCATTATCAACTGTCTTGGGTAAGCCAACTACGGTCAGACCATAATCATTTTCAGATAAATAGTGTACTAATTCAGCCGCCATAGTATTGGTATCATCGCCACCGATGGTATGGAGTATATTCACACCATCTTTCTTAAGTTGTTCAGCCGCAACCTCAATAGGGTTTTCACCTTCTTCTATATAGCCGTTTTTTACACAGTTTTCCACATTGGTCAATTTTACTCGACTATTGCCAATTGGGCTACCGCCATATTTCATAAGTGTATTGCTATGTTCATGGGCATTATCAGGAAAAGAGATTGAATTGCCAAGCAACAATCCGCGATAGCCATTCAAATATCCAATAAGATCGGCGTCTGGTAACTTGACATGGTATTCCCTAATCAATGCGCCAATGGACGCCGAAAGACAGGGAGCTAAACCGCCGGCTGATAAAAATGCTATTTTCATTTAGTTAATTGAGTACTGAAAATGTTGTTAAAGTCTTTATATATTTTTGCAACTAATTAGCTGATTTCAAATGGGAAAAATCATGTATCAACCTTCTGTTGAGCAAATTGAACGTTCACAGATGTTTGAATTTAAAGAATACATTAATGGCAGACATGGAATAAATCTTGAAAATTATCAAGATCTTCATGGTTGGTCTGTAAATCAAATTCCTGACTTTTGGGAAGCTGTCTGGTCCTATTTTGATATTATTCATTCTGAATCTTATACGCAAATTGTAGACGATGTTTCCAAGATGCCGGGGGCTAAATGGTTTAATGGCGCTCGCCTTAATTTTGCAGAAAATCTGCTTCGGCACCGTGATGATAAAATAGCACTTATTTTCAAAGGCGAAGGTCAACCCACACGAAAACTTACATATTGTGAATTATATTTAGCTGTTGCAAAAACAGCCCAAGCTCTGAAAAATGTTGGCGTGCAAAAAGGTGACTGCATCGCCGGGTTTATTCCCAACATGCCCGAAAGTATTATTGCCATGTTGGCGACGACATCTATCGGCGCAATTTGGTCATCTTCCTCTCCGGATTTTGGAATCAACGGTGTACTAGACCGCTTCAGTCAAATAAAACCCAAAGTCCTATTTGCAGCGAATGGATATTTTTATAATGGAAAGTCACACGATTCATTGGAAAAACTACAGGGGATACTTCAAGATTTACCCACCGTTGAAAAAGTGGTGGTAATACCATACAGTGAAATCAATCCAAATATTAGTTCAATCAATAATAGTATACTGTATTCTGATTTTACTGCTAACGAAGCAGAAAAAATTGAGTTCAAGCAATTACCTTTTGACCAGCCACTGTATATCATGTATTCTTCGGGAACAACAGGACTTCCTAAATCCATAGTCCATGGAGCTGGTGGAACACTACTCCAGCATATTAAGGAACTGCGCTTGCACTGTGATATCAGCAAACAGGATAACGTTTTTTATTTTACTACCTGCGGCTGGATGATGTGGAATTGGTTGGTGAGCAACCTGGCCATTGGAGCAACATTAACATTATATGATGGAGCTCCGTTTTATCCGGATTCTAATGCAATGTGGGATATGGCAGATGAATTGGGCATTACAGTGTTCGGAACCAGTGCGAAATTCATCGCAGCCAGTGAAGCAGCCGGGAATAATCCTATTTCGACCAACGATCTATCCAGTGTGCGGTTGATACTTTCCACAGGATCTCCATTAATGGAAGAAAATTTTGATTATATTTATCGTAATGTGAAGAAAAATGTACATCTGGCATCTGTCTCTGGGGGAACTGATATTATTTCCTGTTTTGCCGGTGGCAGCCCCACGCTACCTGTCTATCGTGGTGAGTTACAATGTTGCGGTCTTGCCATGGATGTGGATTCCTTTGATTACCTAGGTAAATCCAGGCGAAATGAAAAAGGGGAACTTGTATGCAAAAAAGCATTCCCTTCCATGCCCATTTATTTTTGGAATGATCCGGATGGACAAAAATATCACAATGCTTATTTTGATCAATATGACGGTGTTTGGTATCATGGAGATTATATCGAAATTAATGATCATGGAGGTGTAACCATATACGGTCGCAGCGATGCTACATTAAATCCCGGTGGCGTTCGGATTGGAACTGCGGAAATATATCGTGTAATTGAGCAAATTCCGGAAATTGCAGATAGTTTGGTAGTGGGTGTTCAATCTGAAGGAGATGAACTGGTAGCCCTTTTTCTAATAATGAATGAGGATGAAATACTGAATGATATTTTAGTAAACCA
>OFIZ01000036.1_pt1 | contig 18405 bp, 8 predicted proteins | sample 1540161 | NCBI WGS metagenome assembly OFIZ01 (sample SAMEA104347373, study PRJEB22522) | marine metagenome | biome: marine biome; feature: marine water body; material: seawater | collected 2015-09-01T00:00:00Z | depth 1403 m
CAGTCTATGTTAGTACCATCAGATACCAAATTGTTATTTTGATCATAGACTGTTACACTAATGTTTAATGATTCATACTGTGTCATCACCGTATCATTTTCCAAATCGAATACAAACGAATCACTGGCTCCTGGAATAACATGAATAACTGCTGTGGTATCATCCAGATCATATACGGAATGATCACGACTTTGATCATCATTTTCTGCAGGTGGATTATTAAGAATCCTTAATGGAGTTGACACTGTTTGTATTTCACTAAATGTGGGTGTTTTTCCACTTAACCCGTTTTTTCTACTTGTGGAAAATGCAGGTTGCTGAAATGGTGTATTCAAATTTCTATTTTGACCATTCGTACTCATAACTGCAGATAAGAGAGCGCCATCCGTTACCCAGCCATGAACAGTATAATCACTTCCGGATACTACAGATGTTGTTAAATCAACAAAAGCAATTCCATTTACGTTAGTCATTGACGAAGTAACACTCAAACTTTCACCTGTTCCATTTCCAGTCACCACTTCCCAATTCACTTCAACACCCACTAAAGGATTGTCAAATGTATCAATTAACGCCGCTTCTATATATATAGTTGCCACATCAGCCGATAAATCAATTTGTGTTTCAGTCAATTCAGTTGGCATAGCCAGATTAAAAATATCATCGGGCATGATGGTAATAACAGCACTTTGGTGAGTACCTGTTCCCGATGTTGCAGAAATACTAACTTGATCACCCACCGCTAGACTGTTCCCTGTCGGGTCCGTATTTAAAGTAACATTTGCTAAACCACCTTGGGTGGATGTGGTAGAATTGTCTAATGTGAACCCATCCCCACTCCCTACAACAGGAACAATATCCCAAGCAACTATTTCATTATCGGCAACAAAATTATCGAATTGATCAAATATATTGGCTTCAAATACTAAAGAGCCCAACTGTGTTATAGTCATATCTGTTTGCTCATTTATCCAAACAGAATCAGGATTGCCAGGAACAATTTTAAAATATCCGCCTTGTGCTGTCGCACCACTTTCATCTACTGAAATGGAGTTTAGATCATGTGTAACGGTGGTGGTATAAAATGTATTACTTACCTTACCGCTTAAATTTGCACCATAGGTTGTTTCGCTGGCAAATGTACCGTGTTGATTGCCGGCGTTGCCCCATTGAATTGTGGGGTTTGTCATATAGTGACCAATTGTATTGAAAATCTGTACTTCTACATTAAGACCAGATCCAACAACTGAACCAGTGTCAGGATTGACAGATATTGTATCGCCAAATGCTGGATATAGAACAACTGCAATATCAGAAATATATCCTGTTTGATCATGGTAAAAACTTCCTGCATCTGCATATGTATAATCAGGATCAATCCAATTTTCAGTTGTGTCTAAATCAATTGCAGCAGCCGTACTCAATAAGGTAAAGTCACCATTTGAATAATTAACGAATTGATCTGTACTGCTTGTAAACGATCCCGTTTCATTAAGTGTACCACTTCCGGAAGTGCTGCCCTCAAGTATTGAGTAATTTAATTCCACTGTTCCGCTGTTTACTTCCAAAGATGTACTGTTATCATTCCCGGCAATTGTAACATGTTCAATGGTGGCGTCACCATTGATTGTCAGCGGAATAAACGCTGCGCCGACATCCTGAATGACCATATAATAATAACTGCCACCATGATCTCTTCCCCCGGAGCCGGTATTAATAATAACACCGCCATAACTAGAATCAGGGTCTGTGCTTTGGAAAGTAACGGGATTCCCTGCTTCGCCACTGGCCGCCATAACACCCTCAATTATCAGGGTTACGCCGGGCTCAAAATATAAATCCGAACCAGATTCTATAAATAATGTATCGTCTTCTGCCAGAGTAAAATCTTGGGTTATAACAACTGATTCATCACTTGTCACATTCAGGTTCCCAGTGGATGTGCCAGCGAGGAATTCACGAATCAATGGGAATGCGCCCATATCAACGATAGTGCTGTCAATATCATATGTAGATGCAGGATTACCCGAATCAATACAGGGGCTTGTAATCTGCAGACCAAAATCACCATTGCCTGCATCAATAAAATCCGGATTGCCATTAATATTCCCTGTTCCGGTATACCCCCCCTCTATATCAGAATATGTAATTGTGGGTGCACCGTATGTGGCAGCTGTATTGTTCCAAAGAATGGAATTCACTGCTGAAACTGTACCGGATGAATTATCATATATTCCAGTTGCATTGTCATAGATAGTCATTTTATCCATGTAGGCAATAGCTGAATTATTAATTGTTACACCAGCATAATTGGAATTCGTAATTAATAAATTATACATAGTTACCACTGCATCATTATTAATCTGCAGTGCATCGCTGGACCCGTTCACATTTGTCAGATGCAGATCATATAGAGTCGGTGAACCACCATTTATTTCAAAAAAGCCATCAATATTTATATCACTCGCAATTCCGTTGCCTACAATGAGAAGGTCTTTTCCCCAGTTATTCAGAGATTCATTGTAATCACCCGGAGCAACATGAACCTCATCATCATAAATAGCGTGGTTTAGAGCATGCTGAATCGTTTCGAATGGATAATCTACCGTTCCCATATTAGCAAATAAAGAATCAGAACCGGATGTGGATACGTACCAGGACTGTTTAGTGTAAGCAGCTGCTATATCCAACGCATTTTCGAAAGCACCCATATCCGGAATACTATCGGATCGAACATTGCCCTCTATATCATAAAGTATCCCCGTAGCAGAGCTGGCCTGACCAATAACGGGTGACCAGTCTTGTAATTGGAAATCACCATTAAATCCATCCACAAATCCGGGTCGTCCGTTATAATTACCCGTTCCTGAATTTCCGCCCATGACATCTGAATAGGTTACAGAAATGCCACTATCCACATTGCTGTTCCCCCAGAGAATGGAATTGGTTATAGTTATATCGCCGCTGAAGCTCACATCGTCATCGCCGGTATTGCCCACAGCTGTGGCAAAGTCCACAATGACAGAACCACCGCTTACATTCATAATACTTGATTCTGCAGCATGATTGCCCACAAAAACACAGTTTAAGAATTCTGAATTTGAGTTTGTTGCATATACTGCACCGCCACTGGTTGAAGCGGAATTATCTTTAAAAATAACACCTTCAAAGATGGGATCAGCACCATCAATATATACAGCACCGCCGTTATCGGCTGCACCTTTTTTAATAGTGATACCAGAAATAATGGTGGAGTCTGTCTCGCTATCTTCCAGAATGAAGGCCTGGCCCATATTCTCACAATCAATGATCGTTGTTGCAGCGCCATCCGTGGAACGAATAATTCTATCCACACCACCAAAGTTCAGATCCCTGTTGCCAGTACCGGCATAGATACCGCTGGCCAATTCAATGGTATCCCTGACAACAGATTTATTAAACGCTGCGCCCAGGGTTAATAATGGTGTGCCAGCTGATAGACCATCATTACTGTCGCTACCGCTAACATCTATATAAAATACTTTCCGGCGAGGCTCCCAGCGTTCGTGCTCGATGGGGCCCAGGTCGGGGTGCGAACCCGCGGGCTGAATACGGTCGTTGCCCAGGTAATCATGATCGAGTTCATCAGATATGACAATATCGTCATCCGCTATATTGGAGTAAAACTCATCCAAGCCAAGCCCGATGGCTGGGGAATATTCATCTAGGGAATAAACGCTTGTGTCTGTTGTAAGAATACTGTCCGGGTTAAAAACAAAGTTTTCCCCTGTATTATATGCCGGGCTGAAATCGGTCTGCAGGATACAATGATCTGCTGTTACATCGCTGGAACTAATATCTGTATCTGAACCATTGCTATTGGTGTTGTTAATAAATATGCTGTTAATTATTTCCGTGTTACCGCCTGCCCAGGTATTGATTCCTCCTGCATCAGGTGACTGTAAGCTGTGATTATCAAGGAACAAAGAATGGGCAACAAAGAGGCTTGAGTTATTATCCTGATTAATAGCTCCGCCAGCTCCATCTGCTGTATTGCCATCAAATATACAATTAACTATACCTACGTCCGTACCATCCATACCAATAAAAATGGCGCCCCCTCGATAAACAGCATAATTATTTTTAAACAATGTATTAGCTATAAATACCATACCATTGTTTCCCTGTATATCCAACACGCCTCCTCCATCCATTTGTGAATCATTGCTGTTGTTAATGAATATACAATCATTGATTTCCACACTGGAATTCCACCATATAGAAATAGCGCCTGAACCGCTGTTGGTAATGGTCAATCCTTCAATCCTGGAATCTGATTCCCCGCTTTGAATATCAAGAAAATCACTGCCATCCACATCAATAATGGTGGTATCAGCACCGTATTTACTCATAAGGGTCAGATTTTTTACCCCGTTTTGCATTATATCATTTTGGTATTGAAAATCCAAGTTGCGGTTTTTGGTATGGTCATAGGTGCCGGGCATAAGCATGACGGTGTCGCCATCTGCAGATTCTTCAATGGCATCGCGGATGTATTTCATAGGTTCTTCCGGGCTGCCTTCACCACTGGAAGTACCATTATCAGCATCCACGATCCAGACAGGTCCCTGGAAAAATGGTGATGTTTTTGCATGGAAGGTCGGTGAACTTTCATAATCGGCAGTATCTACAGCTGTTACATAAAACCAATAGTCTGTTTCATTATTTAAACTATCGATGGTAGTACGAGTATTGAACCGTCCTTCCACTGTATCAATAGCCGTAAAGGCAATGGAATCCTCACCCATGTAAGCGATGTAACTGGTCACATCCTGTTCTTCATGATAATCCCATTCTAACTGTACAGAACGATGGAGGGGTGTTGCAGTCAGATCTTCCACTATTGACGGATAGGGAGTTACAGCCAACTCATGTTCATAGGCACCCAGGTCGGGATTAGAACCGGTTGGATTAGGACGAACATTTCCAGCAATATCACCAGCCGGAGCATAAATAGGATCACCTTCTGTATCTTCACTTTCCGTTTCACCGGCACCGATAGCTGGTGAACGCTCATGGAGAACGTAGGTTGTATCCGCAAAGTCGGGATCAACATCTAAAACACCATCTTCAAAATCATTAACATCTTCACCTTGAATGATGGAATATGAAACATAATGGCTTACGTTTGCCCAATCATCTAGATGTAGTTGATTATCTATGGGAGTGTTTCCAAACATAATACTTCTTTGTACACTTAATTTTGTATCATTTGCACGACCATCGCTGTCCACAAAAATACCCGAGCAACCTTCTGTTTGATTGCTATTGTTTACATTCTCTACAATTGTTGAATTAATGATTGTTGCTGTACCGCCTCTGACAACAATACCAGCACCACGTGAATTATAAAATGATCCTGAAGTTGCTGTATTTCTAGCGATTATTGAATTAACAACGATTAAATTATTATCACTAGACCAACTCATATAAATCCCCGCACCTGAAGCATCGTTTCCAGCCGTAAGAGAATTATCTACTATTTTAGTTCTGATTATATTTAAATCACTTCCTTCACTCGCCCAGATTGCTGCACCTTCTCCTGAATAACTTGGTTTTAAAACATGATTATTTTCTATAGTACAATCTTCAAATCGAACATTTGCACTAACCAAATAGATTACAGGATCTTCTGCTGGATTTGCCTCCGTACCATTCTCATTAAAAATACATTCTTTAAATACTGCACCTGATGGGTTGTATTCATATTGCTGGGTATTAATATTCCACGTTTGTTGTCCCTCAACTTTGATTGCGTTACCCATACCATCATTTTCACCGCCACCAGTAACGGTAAATCCAATAATCTGTAATGTGGTATCTGTACCGTCCACAATTTCAAAAAGTCGCTTACTTCCTTCACCATCTAATATAGTTGTTGCAGCTCCATCTCGAGATTTAAGTACAAGATTTTTTGGTTGACCGTCAAGTGTGCCACTCGTGTATTTAAAATAGAGTTCCTGATCATCTGAACGGTCGTATGTTCCCGGCAACACAAGTATAGTATCCTTTAGGCCGTCGTTTCGTGAGAGAGGATCTACCGCATCAATGGCGTCCTGAATTTCTCTGAAAGGAGCCGGCGGCGATCCATCTGCAGAACTTCCTGCCAAGCCATTTACTTCATCCACATACCAAATCGGTCCAAACCATTTGGGTTCACCGGATACTTCATTTGATTTTCCAGATTCATAGCCATCCAGATCCACTGTACTTACAGCAAAATAATACGTCGTATAATTATCCAAACCTGTAGCTGTATACGAGGGCGTTCCTGACACACTATCTAACAATGTAGCCGCTGTAGATGTGCCGTAATAAATACGATATTTAGAAATGTCATCTTCTGTATTGGCTGTCCACGAAATTGTAACAGAGGAATCGCCCTCAGAATCCACGGTTAAGTTTTGCGGTTTTGCCGGATAGGGAGTCGTAGAAAATTCGTGTTCAAAGGCACCCAAGTCGGGATCAGAATCATCAGGATTGGGTCTAACATTGTTATTATAATCAAAGGCTGGGGCATCAATATTTTCATATTCGTCTATACCGGCACCAATGGCAATACTGGAGGTAGCTAAAGAATAGTCGCCATTGCCCACAAAACCTGGATCAGTATCCACAAGATCGTCTTCTTCCAAACCTGTTTCGGAGAAAAATTCAATGAGCGAATAATCTATCAATGCATCATTATCACTATATGCATTATTGTAGGTTGACAAGTTCATGCGATAATTCTCTGATTCCATGTATCCTTCAATCTCATTATCATAAATAATGGAATTGAAAATGACTGTACTGTGATTTTCAATATCGTTACGATTGATCCCGGCTCCACCAACATTGTCAAAATTTTCAGAAATGTTATTAATAGAATTACCTGCAATGGTACAGTTTACTATGCGCAATTCTGGATCTTCTTCAGGGTTTCCATTTTCATAGTTATATATATCTGTACTATAATGAATCGCTCCGCCCTGGGCATTGCTCCCGTCTTGGTTATCAGCTAATTCACCGTTCAATTCATTATTAGTTATAACGGTGTTTATAAAACTTACTGCCGGATACTGTATATGTATTCCGCCCCCATAAATTTCATCTGCTTTCACACTATTGCCGCTGATAGAACAATTCACAAAGCGGATATATTCTCCCCTGGATAAATAGTTGCTTAAGAAGATCCCGCCGCCAAATCCGGCATCGCGATTTCCATATCTACCACTTTCTATATCCACGGTGTTGGAATCAATGCGAGTATTCTCAAAATAAGGAATTGCACCAAAACCTACTGCGATAGCACCACCATTCAAGCTTATCGGATTACTATTATAGTTGCTCCCGCGCTTTAGGGAGTTTCCTGCAATCACACAATTTTTGAACTGGGGACGAAATGCTGTTGTATCATAACCGCCTCCGCTATACGTTTGAGTTCCAATTAAGCGAATCGGTCCATAAATATCGTTCTGATAATAGCTCGAACTAGGTTTTAAATTCAGATTCCGGAACTCGCAACCATCAAATACCGGTTCTGCATTTTCCACAATTATTGGTGCCGCATCATTATCATGGACAGACATTTCTGTATCTGTAAATCGGCAATTTGTAAATGTTGGCGCCCAGTCTAGGTTGCTGGATATACCCGGCCCAACAATATTGATCAATGGTTCATCATCAGGTCCATTCTTGAACGTAAAACCGATGAATTCTGTGGAAGACGCGTAGCCATCATAGTCATCATTGCCGGCATCCATATCTAATGCAGTATAATCTCCCTCTCCATCAATGAATGTGGAGTCCGGACCACTTACGGCTTCAAGGGTAATATTTTTACCTTGTAAATCAATTACGGCATTAGCAGCAAATGATGATTGATAGACACTTTGATTATGCCCGCCTTGATACTGATTATATTGATTCACTATTTGGACATATGATTGTTCAAACTGGAAGTACACACCTGAAGAATTTGAGGCCTCAACTGAATAATCGTATATACTGTTAAAATGGCTGGTGCCAGTTTGAATTGTCCAATCATTGCCAGGGTATAAATTTTGATTACTATGAGTAAAGTTTATAGTTGTAACGGTATTGCCGCTGACGGTAAAACTCCCTGACTGATACCCATAATCATCTTGATAATCAAAATTATATGTTGTTCCTGCTCCACTGCCGGAATCATATGTATACGTCCCGGCTAAAACGAGTATCCTTTTCCCATCCGTTGTTGCTTCAACGGAGATGGCTTCTTGTAAGGTGTGGTATGGATTTGATTGACTGCCATCTTCAGAACCGGTTGCAGAACCATCCACATAAATCGTTGAGCCAGAAAATTGAGGAGTAGCAGATACTTCATCTGAATATGAACTTTCGTATGAATTGTCATCAATTGCAGTAATGCGGAAATAATAATTAATATTATTACTTAAGTCTGATACTGTTATTGATGTTGCATTACTAACTTCAAATTGTTTTACTGAAGGTTCGGAACTGGTGGCGTAATAAATACCATATTTGGACACATCTGAATCAGAACTGGCGGTCCAGGACAGATCAACCTGCCCATCGCCCGCCGTAGCAGTTAAACCGCTGGGTGCATCCGGGATAGGAGATTCAGACAATGCATTTTCTATAGTCCCAATGTCTGGATTTCCGCCGCCGCTGCCTGGGCGATCATTACCTAAAATATCTGTATCGGGAATTAAGCTGGCACCAGCAATAGACGTCATGGATGAAGTCGCCCCGACACCTAATAGTCCGCTGCGCAGGCTCAAAGCATAATTGTTATTATCCTCATTCGCGAATTTAGGGTCTTCATTTAAATTATCCGTGCCGCTGGTTGCCACCTGGGCGTCAGAATAATTCATCACAATATAAGGAAAATTCTCACTGGCAAACATTTGCTCACTGGCATCACTTGTAGAAGCAGTGTTGCCCCAAATAATAGAATTTAAGAAATACACGCTGGCGCCATTGGAACCACCCAGCCAGAGTGCGCCGCCGCGTCCATCCGAAGCAGATGATGTGTTCTCAGCATTATTTTTTAGAATATCTGAATGCACAAAATAAACCTGTGCTCCATTTGTAACTGCACCGCCGCCGCCGCGACTCCACCAACCTGATGTACCGCTGCTAGATAGATCATTATTAAAAATAAAAGAATTAATAAAATTGGTGGTTGAACTCCCGATTGCATAAAAACCTCCGCCATACATATCGTTCTGGTCCCCTGATGCAGTCCCGGAATTTCCTCTGATAAGACAATTTGTTATATTAACTGTATTGGAGTTACCGCTATTGATATATAAACCAACTCCTTTAACCTCACCAGAAAAATAACCGGATGTCATTGGAGCGGTATTACCCTTAATAGTCGTTCCACTAACATTTACATCAGTATCGTTTATATAAATACCAGCACCGGACGCAGCCTTATTGCCTGGACCAATTACACAATCTTCAATTTCAATGAATCCAGCATTATCAATTTTTATTGCACCGCCATTCCCATCTGGTGAAATGGCATTTACAATTGTCACGCCCTTGATTTTCATTGCAGTATAGGTATAATTGTAAAGATGAAAGCCATAATATCGGTTATTGAAGCTGGCGCCCACATCAATGGTGACGGAATCCGCACCGCCAACACCCATGATAATCAGGTCTTTCTGGGGGTTTATATTATTATTCCCATAGCCGGTAAAAGTACCTGGTTTTAATTTAATGGTGTCATTTTCTGCAGCTTCATATATCGCATATTGAATTGTGGCAAAGGGAGCGGTTGAGCTGCCGTCCCCCGTAGAGTTATTTCCTGATGATGAAACATACCAAACAGGTCCGAAATAATCAGGCGTTGCTGAAACAATAGAGGAAACAGATCCTAATGAATTATCATCCCCTCTAAATTTTAAGGCATAATAATAGGTTGTGCCGTTGGACAATCCTGTGATTGTCAGGGATGTCTCGGTTCCACTGGTTGTACTATCCACTAGCGTTGCTCCTGCTCCACCTGAATATGTACTTTGGTAAATAAGCGTCCGCGCCACACCGCTTCCATCGGGGGCGTCCCAAGTAAGTGTTACCTGCTGTGAGCCGGTTGCAGCAGAAAGGTTTGCGGGCGTTTCAACACTCGGGGTGGCAGAAACAGGTGAGGACATTGCGCTTAAACTATTATCCGCTATCTTCGTTTTTATACCATAATAATAGGTTGTACTATTGGTCAGGCCTGAATCTGAATAAGAAGTAACAGTCGATGCTACCGCATCGATTGAATCCAACTCATCAGTACTGCCGCCCCTATAAATCAGGTAATGGGCAATACTTTCAGACGTGGATGCCGTCCAGCTCAAATCAGCTTGCTGATAGGACCCCGTAACTGCTAGATTTGTTGGCGGCTGGACGCCTGCTTCTTGTATGACCAATCTAATAGATGCAACTTTTGAATCTGGAATTTGGTCCATGTCGCTGTTAAATGGATAATGACCAGCCTGACTATCTGAATATCCCCTAATACCTCGGGTAGTATATACATTCCGCATATACGTACCGCCGCCTGTTATCCAATTGATATTATCATGGCTGTACTCGATAATGAGATTGCTTACACCATCCCATGTTACTGGCGTAGTAAAATCAAACTGGACCCAGTTATTCGGGAGAAAATCACCCGCATAATAATTTGCCGGACCATGAACGACGGTTGTTGCATCAAAACTGGAAATGCTTGTATTGCTTGTCCAGCTATAGGCAATGCGAACACTATCCAGATTCATCCCCGGCGTTTGATTGACCTTAAGTTTTATACCTGCAATACTGGATCCTGATAATATTCCGGCATCTGCCAGATCAGACGCCCAGTAAAGTGACTGGTGTTTTACATCATGATAGAACGAATTGAGGGGATAACCCAGATCATCGCCGCCGACACCATATTCTGTAGCATTGGTTAAGAGTTCGATTGAGCCATCATTGTCACCACCGCCGCCGGAGCAGTCATAACACTGATTCCCAGACCACGATCCGCCGGCTACGGTACAATCAGTTTGATTGTAGATAGGTGGATCGCATGGCGTCTGAGCAAAGAGTCCGGAAGATAAAAATATGGTGAAGAAAAGAAATATCTTTTTATTCATAGAATGTCTCTTTATTGTTATTAATTATTCAGGCATAGCCGGCGGTTCCGGCAATACTGCAGGTGCATCATCTCCAGCCATAGCCAAAGCAGCTCCTCCGCCGGCCACGAGTAATAGGCCACCCCATAACCACCACTTGGTCCCGCCTTTTTTAGCAGGTGCAACTGCAGCAACCGCACCTTGAGGCATTTTTTGTTTAGCTATTAATTGCTCCGGTGCCGTTAAGCCTAAAATTTCCCAGGCCAGGATTTCAATTTCAGTAATGAGACCGTCAATTTCACCTTTATAGGATTTACTGACTGTTTTAATGGTTGCGCCCGATTCAACAGAGAACATTTTAGCATCGATAGTGTATGTGTTACCCAGTTTACCAAATGAACCAGAGATCATGTTCTTTACACCAAGCAGTGCACCCACCTCAGCGGCACATTCCGCTGATGTACAACCGGATTGTTGGAAGCCCTGTTCGTTCAAGATTTCTGACATCTGACCACGTTCCACTAATATAACTGCATTGGTATTGGCTAACTCTGATGAAAGTCGATCCGTGAGGGTTGCTGCTTCCAATTTTGAAATGCCTCTTCCTTCAAAATCCAAAACAGCGACTGTATACTTACCGGATGCAAGTTCCGCTGCTGTTTCTTCATTGAGAGCAGGGTTGCCCTGGGCCAGCAATAATACTGGTAAAAACAACCCTGTGAGGGCTTTAAAAACTCTTACTTTGGTCTGCATAAGATTGCTCTCCAATTTATCAGAGTGTGATATAATTTTTCAGTGCGCTGGAACACACCTTATTCCTCTTCAGCCATTAGTTCATCGATGAGGACGGATAATTCGCCTTCCAGATCTTCGTCTTCATGGAATCCCTGCCTGACTTCTCGAATTATCTGAAATTTATCGATGACAAAGAGACGAGGCAATGTTTTTGCGCCATAGCGTTCTTTTGCCACTCCCCGGTTATCGTACAAAATTGGTATGGTAACACCCTTTTCGGCTAAAAAGGGTCCCGCTTTGGGCGAATTCTCATTTTCCCCTGTGCGGGTGGCTTCGGTGATATCCACCAGAAAAAATTTGACCTTTTCATCTTTATAGGCTTGATAAACATTTTCAAGATGGGGTAATTCTTTCATACAGGGCACGCACCAGGTAGCAAAAAAACTCAATACCACGGGGTAGCGATCTGGTTGAGACATGAATTTGCGTAATTTTTTATCTCGCTCAACTGTCCAATTTTTCAAAAATTCAAACTTTCCTGGGGCATACATCAGCGCCCATGACGGCGCCAGGTCGCCGGGTTTTAATCCAGGATCCTTGGTTGTATCACCCGGTACAACAGCCACCTCGCCCACACCCTGCGTAAAACCAAGGCTGGTAGAAATCAATAAAATACTTATCCATTTAATCATATTGTTCACATTCGTCCTTTCTATAATCTAAGTTTATCAATCTAAAACAAAAAGCACTCGGCAGTCCCGTAGAACACCGTGAGCGCTATTTGCAGATTGTATCTTCATTACATCGGCGTTGGCGATGACAATATCGGCCTTATTTGCACCGCTGGTAGACACACCTTTAATAACCAAAGGATTGCCTTTTACTCTATCATCCGCAGACGCTTTATCGAGACCTTTAGCGTAGCCGACCACACCATTTTTAATGGCATATTCACGAGTATAATTACCGGGACCATACACAACACCGCCATTTTGATCTAACACTCTTGGCGACATGGCAGGACGCAAGCCTAGTCCGCGTACATCAATAATTAAACCAGTTACAGCAGAAGTTGTTGGTCCATCCACAGTGGATGTAATGGGAGCTAACCCTGTTGCTGTGGGCTGTAAAAAACCAGTTGATGGTGTCAATACATCTGAAATTCCGCTCATAGGCACTTCATACGTAACTTCAATTGATGTATCACTCAAATATGAAACTTCTCCCACTTGACGCGCACCGCGAATAGCGCCCTGTACCCGTGATTTGATTACATCATCAAACATAGCATTACTCATGGTGGTTTCGCTCGTAATAACAACACCATTCACAATTTCAATGAGTTGACGTAACGCGTCCTGTTTTGCAATCCGAAGTGCTGCTCTTCTAGCCTGTCCTGCATTTATAACATTTTCTGGAATAAAGCCAATCCCTATCGCTTGAATAGTCCGATCCGAATAATTAATGGAGCCGCGCTCAAACTGTTCGCCTACAAAAGACGATTGCGCCATTAAAACATTCAAACAGAATAATATGCTGAATAACTTTTTCATAACGTACCTCGTTGTTATTGAATTATTTCTACTGTTAAACGATTACCGGATAGTCCTGTAACTTTAAAATCTAATCCATCCGGGGATGTTCTACTTAATCCCATGGCCAAGGCTTGGGCTTTCCCCTCAAATTCTACTTCAAATTCAGCTACACCGTCATTCAAGCTTTTGGCATAGGCATTTCGAATACCGGAAACTGTCTGTGCTTTTAAAAAAGATTCGAAAGTCATATAAGACATAAAGTCTGCATTTTTTAAAACAATATATACTTTAATATAATTGGATTGCTGGGTACTCCATTTTTCAATGAGCTGACGAATAATATCTGTGCCAAGGTTACCCGCCGCTTCATTGGTGGCATTCACACCAGCAGTGGATGGTGAAATATGGGGTTTCTTCCCGTGGGCATTAGGAACAACTGCCAGAATTTCACCGGTATCAGCGCGAACAATCTTACCATTTATATCCGCCTGGCCAGATGTCATGCCGTAAAATTCTCCGCCAGATGAGATTTTAGCTGTGCCGATGACAATCACTTCCGCTCCCAGCATACTGGCTATCTTCGCAGCCGCAGACACGTTCCCGGCCAAGGCTTGTTCATAATCCTGCTGACCTTTTAAGGCTTGAACCAATTGACGATCAACAACATCAAACCCTTTATCATAAAACATGCTTAATAGCTTTGTTTCCGCAAAATCAGTGGGAGTATTATCAATAAGGTTTTCCTCTCTGATCATAAAAATAATACGTGGGCGGTTCATGGCATTCAATAATGTTTGGAGTGCCGCCTCATCCTGCATAACCTGATCCAGCATTTGGGTAACTTCTGCATCAATGGTTATTTCCCAAAGCCCATCCGGCCCCTGACTTTCAGAAACGATTTTAAATGTCTTTATAAATCCCTGTGCTTTGGAATAAATATTATCACTTAAAGATGTGGCCGTTACAATGGTTTCTGATGAAATAAATGCCCCCAAACCTACTTCCACGGCATCGCGCTTGGCTTGTTCAATTGCCGCATCTTTTGTTAGTCCATAACCAGTCCCTTGGGCTGTTTGCCCTTGACCCAAAGCGAAAGATAAAATCAAACAAATTGTTGTTATAATTGTTCTCATATGTAAAATAACCTTTATTCTTCGTTAATCCCCTACATTGAATACCAAGTTAAATTATCTCATTGTATCTCTATATGCAATGACAAACATAATTACGTGTGACCTATATCATAATCCCCTATTCATAGGCTTTTATTTTCCATTCATTTTACCCTATATTCTAGCAAGAATACTAACCAAAAGGGTTCAACCATGAAACATTATCTATATTTAACACTTACTATCCTTTTGTTGGCCGGTTGCAGTCAAAAGCCGCAAAGCGATGTAGATACACCTGAGTATCATTATAAAGCGGGTATGCGGGCAGTGGAAACCGGTGAATACAGTGCGGCACTCACATCTTTCCAGCGTTCCGTCGATCTGGACAAAAAATTTGCTCCTGGTTATTGTGGGCTGGGATTAGCACACGCACACCTTGGTAATGTAAAAGAAGCCAAGAAAAATGTGGACAAGGGTGTGAGTAAGGGCAGTAAAGATCCCGATGTATTAGCTCTAGGTGCCAGAGTGTGGATCACCTTGCGGGAACATGAAAAAAAATGGTTTAAACGTGCCTCCAAACTTCTAGATAAAGCACTTAAACGAAAGAAAAACCATGAAGCTTCACAATACTACTATGGTGTAGCGCATTTATACAATTATGAATTTGAAGAAGCAGGGTCGTATTTTCGAAAAGTAGTTGATAAAAAAGGTGATTACGCCGGCAAAGCCGACGCCAAATGGAATTTGGCCCAGAAAATTGTCCGGGCCATGCCGGGAACTCCTGTAGGGAAGAAAGTAGCCCTGCACGAAAAGATCACTCGTGCCGACCTTGCTGTATTATTTGCTGAAGAATTAAAGATCAGCGAACTGTTTGCCAGAATGCCGCAGCAGAATACCGGTTTTCAAACTCCGGGGCAAGCCAGCGCAGGTGGTAGTGCAGAAAATCCAGTGGACAGCAAAGGCCATTGGGCAGAAACCTGGATCAACGAAATGACTAAATACAGCGTCTTGAATGTGAGTCCAGACAGAATATTCTATCCAGATGAAGTTATTTCCAGAGCGGAATACGCCATGGCCGTCCAGCGTTTGTTGGTTGTAGCAACAAAGGATCCCGGATTGGAAATCCGCTATTTCGGAGAAAGTCCTTCAAGATTCAGTGATGTGCCCAGCAGTCATTATGCCTACAACGCCATGGCTCTTTGTGCTGAAAGGGGCATCATGCACGCTGATATGATTACCGGTAATTTTAATCCTTCAGGTCCGGTGACAGGTGCTGACGCACTGCTGATTATTCGCGGAATTCAGAGCTCTCTGCGCATGACGTTTTAATTCAACCTTCTGTTTAAATTAAAGGCACATCAATGATGTGCCTTTTTTATTATGCTCAATCTTGTCGATAAACTAATACTTCTTTATGAACTACTGCTTACGGTACATGTTCTATTATTTAAAACCAATATCCCCGATTGGGGCGGGCACATACAGTTAAATATTTTTATTATTGGCTGGATATTCTTTTCAGCTTGGACAGCAAATCGTTTCAATCGCCAACCGTTTAAATTCATCCACACATTCTACCCCCTGTTTCTACTCATCTGGCATTATCCCCAAGCCTGTGAACTGCGGTATTCTGTAATCACCTCCAGCTTAGATCATATCTTAATACCTTTGGATTTAGCTATTTTCAGGGTAGCACTTTATGATATCATTCCTCGGAATTTGAATCTGCTGAGTTTGGAAATATTTCACTTTTTTTATTTTTGCTACTACCTTTCCCTCGGTGTACCAGCATGGATAGTGTATAAAAAAAGAGATCCTCAAATCAGTGCATATCTTTTTGTAATTATGGTGACCAATATCATTCATCAGTGGTTTGTAATCTTTTTCCCGGCGGATGGGCCAGTGCCTTTACGCCCTGATATTATGCCTGATGGAGTTTTGATGATCCCCATTATGAACTTGATCTACCAATTGGATGCTGGTGGCGGTGCCTTTCCCAGCCTACATGTGGCCGGAGCTGTTATTACCGGTATGTATGCTTATAAATTTTTACCCCAATGGAAATGGTTATGGATCTTCACTTTTTGCGCCATTACTGCAGCCACATTTGTATGTTCATATCATTATCCAATAGATAGTCTTATTGGAGCAATTACAGGATGGTTTTGTTATATTTACATACCTCGAATCCATGACTATATCAACTCTAAATAAGTTCAAATTCACATTACTGATTATTTCAGTAATATTTTTCACAAGTTGCGTGGAAACTATCATTTATGTCCAAGTTCATCCTAACGGGCGCTATAACATAAATTTCATCACCAAAGGCGATTCCACCGATGTCTTCAACCATGATTTTCCCCATCCTGCCGGACCAGTTTGGATAACAAATGTTGAAAAAACCCCTGGAGAAGATGATGATATCTGGGTCATGAAAACCAGCGGCATGGCTAATGGTGCCTTGCTTTTTACAGCTAGGGAAGATTCACTAACTGCTCTCCAGCATCCCCTTCAGGTAGAACGCAAAGAAGGCTACTTCACCACGCGATACACCCTGCGCAATGTATTTAAAGGACGCCAGGTATACCGCAAATACCCGGCTTTTGGACGCAGCCTGCAGGAAAGTGATAAAGATTCCACACGCTGGTTGGACGAAGCACTTTACTATATGTGTACAGCCGCTATCAGTGATCTGCAAAACGATCCTGAAACATCAATCAATTCCGATCTGTCAGAACGAGTGCTGAACCATATCCACAATACACTTGCCCGGGTTAGTCAAAAGGACCTCTTTGAAGAATTAGTAAACAAACAAAACTTCATTGATCAAATGCTTAAACCATTTAATAATGATTTACCTCAAGGTTATGGTACATTATTAAATAAATCTACAGACGAATATGAAGAAGAACTCCGACTTACCAGCAATCTGCAGGATGATCAATTTCAATATCGTGTATTGATGCCCGGCGCTGTTACTTCAACCAATGCCGATACGATTATAAATGATACATTGATGTGGTCATTTGGACTTCAACAATACATAAATGATGACTATGTTATTGAAGCCGCTTCCATTGTGTATTCTCCTCAACGAATCCAGATTGCAATTCTAATATCTGCGGTATTAGTATTAGTCATCTTATATTTAGCTTACAAACGGAGAAATTGAAATGAAAAAACTTATCCTTTTACTTTTATCATGATTGGTTTTTGCAAAACCAAAATTTAACGATGCTGATTTAAAATCCATGACTCCCCGCTATTTTCAGCGCAACCATACAGCTCCAAAATTATTGGGTGTGAATATCTATAAAACACGAGAAGGTCGTGTATATCAAGTGGACATCATGACAGACAGAAATCGCACCAATAAAGATATGGATTTTGCCTATTCAGCTCTTACCAATTTGGGCCAGTATACCAGGCAAAAATTCACCCAATTTATGGTTGTGATGCACAGCGATGTCCGCGGCGAGCCGCCGCAAGTGTGTATCGGTAAGGCTAAATGCAGTATTGATACTTTCATTCATGAGCGGGTGAGTTATGAGAAATGGTATAAGGATTGTATCTATTTCAAGGAGATGTGAACTTGCCCTTTATCAACGTAAATTCCAGTTATCTTTAATTATATCCGAGGAAGAATTATGACAAATATATTTACAAAACACCCTGATTCCGTTGGCGAATCCCTGCCTCTTATACACCTCTCCGAGCTCACGAGACGACACGCTCTATCGTATGACGCCTCTCTCCTGCTAGAAAAACGTCTTCTTCTTGTACAAAAATACTTTATACAGTTTTCCTGTACCCTTAAACTAATATCTCTCGCACGACCTTCTCTACCCCTATCTCCTGTTACTTCGCTTGACAATTGTA
>OFIZ01000037.1_pt1 | contig 18277 bp, 14 predicted proteins | sample 1540161 | NCBI WGS metagenome assembly OFIZ01 (sample SAMEA104347373, study PRJEB22522) | marine metagenome | biome: marine biome; feature: marine water body; material: seawater | collected 2015-09-01T00:00:00Z | depth 1403 m
CGGACAAAGTATGTGATGCTATTTCCGATGCGATTTTAGATAATCTAATCGCTCAAGATCCCAATTCTAGAGTCGCCTGTGAAACATTAGCTACTACAGGTTTGGTGGTCGTTTCCGGTGAAGTTACAACAAACGGTTTTGTTGAGGTTGAACGAATAGTTAAAGAAACGCTCTTGGAAATTGGATATAATAATGAAGCGTACGGTATGGATGGTGAACAGGTAAAAGTCATATCCAGTCTGGATGCTCAAAGCCGGGAAATATCGCAAGGTGTTGATGAAGGAGCTGGCCTCCACGATGAACAAGGTGCCGGAGATCAGGGACTGATGTTTGGTTTTGCGTGTAATGATACACAAGAATTAATGCCTCTACCCATTCATCTATCTCACCGGTTAACAGAACGGCTTGCAAAGTTACGTAAAGATGGAACCATGCCTTGGATTCGACCCGACGGTAAATCACAAGTGACGGTGGAATATAATAGTTCAGGACCAATTAGAGTCACCCAAACGGTTATTGCTACACAACATGATGATATGCTAGCCGAAAAAGGTTCAGAAGCTCAAGAGCATGATTTTGTAGAAACGGAAGTTATTCGTCAAGTCATCAAACCCATACTGGAAGAAGATGGTATTGCCTTTGATAATTCATTTATTGTGAATGGTACAGGCCGCTTTGTTTTTGGCGGACCAGCAGCAGACACAGGCTTAACTGGCCGAAAAATTATTGTAGATACGTATGGCGGTTTTGCACCCCATGGCGGCGGTGCATTTTCCGGTAAAGATCCTTCAAAAGTGGATCGTTCCGCTGCGTATATGGCTCGCTATATTGCAAAAAATATTGTTGCTGCTGAGCTAGCAGAAAAATGTGAAATACAGTTTTCCTACAGTATCGGTGTGGCAGAACCGACATCATTTTATGTAAAAACATTTGGAACTGGAAAACTGGATGATGCAGCCCTGACCCGTGCGGCTAGGGAATTATTTCCACTTAAACCCGCTGGGATCATTCAACTTCTTGATTTGAAAAAACCCCGCTATCGTGCAACATCTGCTTATGGGCATTTTGGTCGAACCGGTGAAAATTTCACATGGGAAAAAACAGATAAAGTAGACGATTTACATAACCTTATATAATTATTGGAGCAAACATGACACCTATTATTGAAAATATCCCTTTTAAAGTTGCCAATATAAATCTGGCAGAATCCGGACGAAAAGCCATTCGTGTTTCTGAAAAAGAAATGCCCGGATTAATAGCAGTACGAAATAAATATGGAACGGATAAACCGTTGCAAGGAATGCAGTTAACCGGTTCTCTCCATATGACAATAGAGACGGCCATTCTTCTTGAATCGTTGAAAGAGCTCGGTGCGGATGTTCGTTGGGCGTCCTGTAATATTTTTTCTACACAAGATCATGCAGCAGCAGCTATCGCTGAAACAGGCGTTCCTGTGTTTGCCTGGAAAGGTGAATCTTTAGAAGAATACTGGTGGTGTACACTGCAAGCGTTGACCTTCCCGGATGGCAGCGGACCGGATTTGATAGTGGATGATGGTGGTGATGCAACATTACTGATTCATAAGGGGTATGAACTTGAAAATATTTTTGCAGAAACCGGAGAAGTTCCTCAAATTGAAACAGATGTTGAAGAAGAAATTGTCATTGAAAATTTGTTAAGAGATGTGCTGGAAAAAGATAATCAGCATTGGCATAAAGTATCTCAAAAAATCATAGGCGTTTCTGAAGAAACAACAACAGGTGTCCATCGACTTGAACAAATGGAAAAGGAAGGCACCTTGCTTTTTCCTGCTTACAATGTGAATGATTCAGTAACAAAATCAAAGTTTGATAATGTTTATGGCTGTCGTGAATCCTTGGCAGATGGTATCAAACGCGCCACAGATGTAATGATTGCTGGAAAAGTAGTCATGGTGTGTGGTTATGGCGATGTGGGCAAAGGCTGTGCTCAGTCCATGCGCGGATTTGGTGCCCGAGTAATCGTTTCGGAAATAGATCCGATTTGTGCTCTCCAAGCAGCCATGGAAGGATATGAAATAAAAACGGTGGAACAAGCGCTGCAGGAAGCAGATATTTATGTTACAACAACAGGAAATAAAGATATAATTACAATTGAACACATGAAAGAAATGAAAGATCAGGCAATTGTCTGCAATATTGGTCACTTTGATAATGAAATTCAAATGAGCACTTTAAATAATGATTCATCTGTTGAGCGTGAAAATATTAAACCACAAGTGGATAAATACACATTTTCAGACGGACATCAAATTTATATTTTAGCTGAAGGCCGTCTCGTAAATTTGGGTTGCGCCACAGGTCACCCTAGTTTTGTTATGTCGAATTCATTTACAAATCAGGTTTTAGCACAATTAGCGTTGGCCAAAGAAAAACCGGAAATAGGTGTATATGTTCTTCCCAAAATTCTTGATGAAGAAGTGGCGAGATTGCACTTGGATAAATTGGGTGTGACACTTACTGTCATGACTTCAGATCAAGCTGAATATGTGGGCCTTGATAAAAATGGTCCATATAAAAAGGATGAATATCGCTATTAATAAAAATTTCGACATTGTTTCTCATCAAAAAATCCACATGAAAATTGTGGATTTTTTGATAGTATGAATGCTCAAAAAGAATGAATTTCCCATTCTTCTATGAATAACGTTAACAGTCCGAGGTCGACGATTTTCCGTCTAAAGAGATTTTTCTCCATTTTAGGGATAAGTGCATCTTTGTTGTTTATAGCCGCTTGCGATTTTGAAAGCCCTTCTGATTTTAAAACTCCCACTTGGTTTATTGATCTGAAATTTCCCCTCGTATCTGAAAAGTATACACTGGATGGAATTGTCGATAATAAACAAATATTTCCAACTGCAGATTCTGTGGGGATGCAGCTCATTTTTGAAGATACATTACCTAAAACATCCATTAATGCATCCTACTTGGAAGTACCCGTGGGTGCCGAAGTTGTATTTACAGGAACTCCCGCCATGTCTCCAAACCTTACTGTGATTGTGGATACAATTATAAATGTGACGATTCCATTTACTCCGGGAGCTCTTACGGATATTTTTGGTGTCCCATTTACAATCCCACCTACAGGAAATCAGCAAATTTTTGCATCTACATGGAATGATATTGTTGCTGCTTTCGATACAACATTTCCACCCATCCAAATTGATCTCCCGGCGATTGATGAAAGTCAACTTCCAGTATTTATTACAGAAGTGTCCGGTGTAATGATTCAAGATGATAGCAACAGTGACAGCAGTTATTTTTATTCATATATTGAAAATAATGGTCTGTTAACAGATGTGACAGGCACACGATTTTCAATGTTTACCGGTTCAAGTATTTCTCCCGATACATTAGCTGATCATCAGCTAAATGCTGTGCCAAAAGATGAAAATTTTGAAAGAAGAACATTAATCGGAAATCAGCAGTTAAAAGAATCCATCAGAATGTTATTTGATTTTGATGTAGCTGCTTATCCAAATAATACTGATACGTTAACCATTTGGGAGGGTGATTCAGTCCAAGTCAATTTTGCAATTCGCATCCGCATCGCCGGTGTGGATGAAGCAGTGGTAGAAATAGCTGAATATGATATGCCCACAGAACTTGATCCGGTTACATTTCCATCCACAGTTGAGATTTATTCAGGTGTTTTCAAATCAGGAACAGGATTTGGTATAAATGAAATAGTGATTTCCAACCTCAAGAGTACCTATCCATTTTATATGGACTTCATTATGAATTTCAGGAATTTTGTTCCGCCTTCAGGAAGTATGGATTCTGTGAAAGTGGATACAGCATTATACAGGGATTATGCAACGTACAGTAAAACGTTCCCGATCGATGGTTATACATTTTCTAATCCGGCTGGAGCGGACAGCGCTTTATCAGAGTTAGTCATTGATCTTACAGCTCGATTACGGGCCCAAACGGCATACATTCCATTGGATGGAAGTGAATTAGGAAATTTAACAATCAATGTAGAAGTAGAGGAACTGCATTTTGCATCGCTGGAAGCCAATATTATTGAATCATTTCCAACGTCTACTCAAAATATTGCCGGTATGCCAACAGGGTTTTCCGGAATGGCGTTTACGGGAGTGTCATTTGAATTTGATATGATTAACTCCATTGATCTGCCGGTCCAGTTGGATGTGGATATGGTGGGTTATAATACTCTCGGTGATTCATCTGTTGTTGAAGTGCGAGCCACTATTGCCAAACCCAGTACTTACGGATCTGACAGTACTCGCACGATTATTCGTATGAGTAAAATCGGTACAACTGTGTTGAGTTATGCAACTACAGATGCTGCAGCATGGACAGATAGTATTACAACACCACCTTCAGAAGGGACGTCAACTATCGTTGATTTACTGTCGTTTAATCCGTCAGTGATGGTTGTTCGCTCGTCAGCACGGATTGATGGTAGGGGGACCATTGTCGGCGGTGCTACAATCGGTGGACAGTATCGCATGGTTGCTCCTTTCGAAGTCATGATGGAGCCCATGACCTTTATTTCTGTTAATGAAACGCCCATTTCAGAAATGGCTCATGATGTCCGTAGCCGCATTCGATCCTCATTGGTGTATGCTGAATTAACATCGACAGTGACGAACAGTATTCCCATCAGTGGTGAAATTTCAATTTTGTTATCTAATAAAAATTTATTCCCCTTGGATACGACGCAAGAAATGTTGAGTATTTTTCGGGATAGCATGGCAGTCCAGGAACCGGGTTGGAGCATCACAGATAGTTTATATGTCATAAATAAGTGTTCTCGATTGAATCCCGATTCATCTGCGGCGGATGTTTATATTTTTTCTGTGATGAATGATTTCAGCGAATGTATCGATGGTGTCGTGTACTTGGTAAAATATAATTTAACCGGTAAAGATACAGTTATTTCTTATGTGGATACGTTGCTGAAAGTTATTTTACCTGAACCGGCCGCATATTATAGCGATACATCAACTGTGGGGCATCCTGGTCAAGTTGCAACTCCCGGTGTTGTTTCTTATACGAGCGTAATGGATACGAATCGGTTATTTTTGTTGACGGATTATGGTGATCATTATACAGCACCCCGTTTTCATTTGAATGGCAGTAACGGGAAATCTGTTTACCTTACATCAGAAGATTATATTGATATTCGCACTTTTATGATTTTCCGTTTAAGCAGTACCGGTATGATTGAACCGGCCCCCGATGAAATTATAATGCTGTACCCCAATGGCGGTGAAACACTCACATCCGGAAATGAATACACAATTAAATGGAAAACGTATGGAACAGTATCCACAATAGATGTGGATTATGTTATCGGTAGTAATCCGTCAGAATCTGATTGGGAAGTAATTACCAGTAAAGAAAATAATATAGATTCATTATCCTGGACTCCCACTGAAGAATCAGATAGTGTTAGAATCCGTATTCGGGATCCGAATTCATTAAATGAAAAGACGGGTAAATATAAAACAGAGGATATCAGTGGTTGGTATTTTTCCGTTACCGGCGGACGGGCTGCGAAAATTGCCGGTGCAAAGTCTGATACTCGTTATAGTGGTAAGGGGTTTAACAAATGAGTGCACGCCGTACTATTCTCCTTATGATTTTGGTCATGGGCTTTGCGTCTGGTCAATCCAAACGAGATCCACGCTCCGTGGCCATGGCCGGTGCCTACACAACAATTGCCGATGGAATATTTTCTGTGGGTTACAATCCTGCCATGTTAGCCTATCAGCAGGATAAGCCATTTATGCTGCAACTTTTCGGCCTGGATTTTGGAATCGTCGGTAATTATTTATCTTTGGCAAACTTAAACGCCATTAGCGGAGACACTCTCTATTCAAAAGGTGAAAAACCCGGGCATCCCAATTTTGACAACAAATCAGCATTACTTCAAGAGTTGAAAGAAGGAGGTGGGCTTAGTTTTTTTCAAGATCTCCATATTCCTCTGCCAATTTTAAACTTTTCTTCAGGGAATATGGCCCTGACAACCAATACACTCATTTTACAGAATTATCGTTTACCATATGGATTATTGCAATTGATATTAGATGGTAATGCAGACAATCCGGAAATAGACATGACCATGCACTATGAAGTGATGGGTGTGACAGAATATGCCTTTAGTTTTGCTATCCCATTCGAACACGTGTCATTTGGCCTAACGGTAAAATACCTCCAGGGCCTTTTTTATTTTGGAATCGATCCTGATTCCAGTTATGCCAATTTAGTTACAACAGATGATGCTCTCTATGGCCAGGGAGTCTATTATATACGGCAGGGTATCGGCGGATCAGGAGTTGGTGTGGATTTGGGAATGGCGTCCAGAGATATCAACGGCTGGCGTTTTGGCGCATCCATCATAAATGCATTGGGATCTATAACCTGGAATAAGCAAAATATGACGAAAGGACTTTTAGATGGCCCAGATAATATTTATGGTAACGATGATGATCTTTTTCATTTTACTTGGGCCGGTCAAGCTTTGAATGACAGTATGGCTATCCGTTATGTGTATACAATTGACTCTGTAAACGCAAGTACACTTTCCAACGCAAATTTATTTACCAATAATAGTCCAGAAGACCAGATTGTATCCGCATTGGATAAAGACGGAAAACTTCCTGAATTCACCATGGATTATCCAGCAATATTTAGATTGGGGATGTCCTACAATATGGAAGATATTTTAATAAGTTCTGACTTATGGACAGGATTTTCAAATTCCATGTTTTCTCACAAAGGTTGGCGTTGGTCTATAGGTCTAGAAATGACAAAATTTGAAGCATTTCCGTTACGAATTGGATATGCTTGGGGCGGCAGTAATTTTCAGGAATTGGGTCTGGGTTTTGGTTTCCACAAAGGACCGGTCATTTTTGATTTTGGTTTTGCGTTTAGAAATGGTATTTGGATTCATTCCATGAAGGGACTCAATTTATCTTTACAGTTAACAGTGACTAGCTTGAAAAGCAGAAAAGCAAAACCAAAAAAATCTACTTATGGCCCAGCACCAAAACCGGATGAAGAAGGGACTGCAGAAAAAGCCCCAGTTGATGAAGGTGGTGTAGAATCAGATTCTGGAGAAGAAGAAACAACAAAATATTCACTTCCTGACGCTGAAAAGCAGTAGTAAACCACCCGAAATAAATACAATATTTCCCAACCATGCAGACAGCATGGGATCCATAACGCCATTAATTCCTAGAGATTGTCCGAACTTTATAAACGCGTAATAGGAGAACATCACCAGAAAACTTGTGCCAACACTAAACCCCATACCACTTTTCGGCTTCATGACGACCAAAGGAATACCAAATAAAACAACAATCAGATTGGTAAAAGCAAAGGCCACTTTAAAATGTCGCTGAACCACCCAGCGCGTCGCGTCCACACCATTATTCTGCAAATATTCAATACGTGATTTTAATTCCTTAAAGTTTAATTCTTCTGGGTGTTTAATCCCTTTGGTAATATCATTCGGCGCAAATTTCAAATTTAATAATGTATCATTTTTAGAAATTTGAACATGTTGTTCAATTCCATTCTCGTCAAAATTTCGCAGCGAATAATCATAAATTGCCCAAGATTGGAGGGTGTCGATCCATGTCATTCTTTTGGCGTCTATCCGTTCCTGAATAAGGTTTTCAGCAAATGTAATCATAGTTATTCCTTCGGCTTTTCTACTTTGGGAATGATAAGTCCTAATGGCAATATGCTGGGTTTCTTCCTGTTGCATAAAAAAGTTTTTTATTGTTTTCTTACTTCTACGCCTTGGTTTTTTCTTCATGTATTCTTTTTCAATCTCTCCACGCATGGACATCCCCCAACTTACATATGTACTGTCAAATTGAAATGAGACCATGCTGATAAGAATACTGAAAATAAGTAAAGGTGCTGACAAACGGTACAAACTGATTCCGCTGGCTTTCATGGCTGTCCATTCATTGCGCTTGACCATCATGCCAATACTGAAAACAGATGCTATCATCATGGACATAGGTAAAGCGATATTGATAAAATACGGTAGGCTGTAGCCATAATATTGAAGGACAACTCCCCAAGGCATTTTGTTATCAATATATCGATCGAGGTTTTCGATGAGATCCACAATAATGAATACACACAGGAAACCAAGAAGAGACATGCCCAGAATGGAAATAAAATGTCGCAGTAGATAGAGATCGAGTTTTTTCATATTAAACGGTTGGAATTTCCCGATATATTTAGGTGAAAACAAGAGTGTGGTAAATAAAGATGAGATATTGCAAACATGAAGTTTGACGGCTAATTTCCGTGTCTTATGAAACGTAAAATACTTTTTATTCTATTCATGCTAGCAGCAGGAACGCTCTTATTTGCTAATAGTAACAGCGAAACTGTGGTATCCATTGAACCGTCTTGGATCAGTCTGTTGCCCCCGTTAACGGCCATTACTCTGGCCATGATCACGAAACAAGCTCATCTATCCTTGTTTTTGGGAATAGTTATTGGCGCATGTTTTATTACGGGTGGAGTTTGGTCTGGGATTACATCATCTCTCGATCATTATTTGGTTAAATCCCTTGCCGGAAGTGAAAGTCATACGGCAATATTAATGTTTACAATGGCTTTTGGTGGTTTGATTGGAGTTATGTCTGCGAATGGAAGTTTAAAAGGCGTACTCAAAGTTGCGTCAAAATATGCGACCAATAATTTTCGGGGTCAACTTTTAACAGGGGTTATGGGGCTTGTCATCTTTTTTGATGATTATTCAAATTCGTTATTAGTGGGAAATATGATGCGGCCGTTTACGGACAAAGTCAGAGTGTCTAGGGAAAAACTATCCTATTTGGTTGACTCAACTGCTGCACCTGTGGCCAGTTTAGCTGCTGTAAGTACTTGGTCTATTTTTCAAATGAGTTTACTCGAGGCTCCATTTGCTACGTATGGCATTACTCAAAGTACATATGTGACGTTTTTGCAAAGTATACCCTATTCATTTTATTGTATTTTAGCGATTATTTTCCTTTTTCTTACTGTTATTATGCGGAAAGAATTTGGACCCATGCTCAAAGCGGAAACACGGTCCCAAACCACCGGAGAAGTATTAGCAAAAAATGCCAAGCCCATGATGGATAAAGCATTAGTTGCATCTTTGGATGCCAGTAAAACATCCCATTGGAGCAACGCAGCAATTCCCATTGCATTGGTTTTGGGAATTACGATTGGTGGTTTATTTATAACTGGTTTAAATGGGTTGGCACCGGGAGATGAAAAATCATTTATCAATATTATTAGTACATCTAATCCAAATACTGCATTGATATGGGGTTCATTTTTTGCCGGTTTTACGGCCATCGCTATATCCATATTCCGAGGATTACTTAACTTAACGGATGCAATGGATGCCTGGATTAACGGCGCTCGGTCCATGGTTATGGCCTGTGTCATTTTGGTATTAGCTTGGGTCATCGGCGATATCTGCGCAGAAATAAAAACGGCTGAATATATTGTTGAATTGACGAAAGATTTTCTAACGCCGGCCTTGCTTCCGCCTATCACATTTATTACAGCAGCCTTGATCAGTTTTTCCACGGGGTCTTCATGGGCAACCATGTCCATTCTCGTCCCTGTGACAGTCCCCATGGTGATCCAATTGATGGGTGGAGATAATAATGTTGTTGTGCAGTCACCGATTTTCATCAGCACATTTGCCGCTGTTTTATCGGGTTCTGTGTTCGGTGATCATTCATCGCCTATTGCCGATACAACTGTTCTTTCGTCCACCGCATGCGGCGCCGATCATATTGACCATGTCCGTACACAGCTTCCTTACGCGCTTGTATGTGCTGCCATTGCACTTTTTGCTGGATATTTTCTCACAGGTATTGGTGTGAATGTTTTTGTCTGTATACTTGCGGGAATTGGGCTGTCTGTTGCTGTACTGAAAATTTTTGGAAAAACAGTTCCTACCACTGTTGGATCATTTTCTGAATAATATCAATTCCTTTATAGCTTCATTTGCTAATTTTATGTGGGGTCCGGTATTACTAGTCCTCCTAGTTTTTGGCGGTCTCTTTTTTACGATCTATAGCCGTTTTACTCCATTTTTCTATTTTAAACATGGGCTAGATATACTCCGCGGGAAATTTGACCATGAAGATGACCCGGGCGATATCAATCATTTTCAAGCATTATCAAGCGCACTTGCGAGTACAGTTGGGATGGGAAATATCAGTGGAGTAGCCATTGCTATTAGTATGGGTGGTCCCGGCGCACTATTTTGGATGTGGATAAGTGCAATAGTGGGTATGTCTACTAAATTTTTTACCTGTACATTATCAATATTATACAGGGGGAAAGATGATCAAGGGAAAGTGCAGGGCGGTCCTATGTATGTTATTGAAACAGCCTTGAACTCAAAATTTAAACCTCTAGCTATTATTTTTTCTGTTGCGGGGCTTGTGGGCTGTTTACCCATTTTTCAAGCAAATCAGCTGACTCAAACAATCCGAGATGAAATTTTTAAACCTGGTGGACTTTTTACAACAAACGTTGTGATGGGAAATACAATTGTGGGTATAGTGATTGCTTGTATTGTGGCTATCGTAATTTTTGGTGGTATTAAGCGCATTGGATTGGTGGCCAGCCGTCTCGTACCGCTAATGGTTGTATTATATTTATTCGCCGGCATGATGGTTATCATTAAAAACATAACGGAAATTCCCGGTGTATTCAGTTTAATCTTTCATGATGCGTTTACAGGACAGGCGGTTGTGGGTGGAGCAGTAGGGCAGGTTATTCGAACGGGTGTCCGCAGAGCCGCATTTTCAAATGAAGCAGGCTTGGGTACTGAAGCTATGGCCCATGGAGCAGCAAAAACAACTGAACCTGTACGCGAAGGTTTGGTCGCTATGATCGGGCCTTTTATTGATACAATTATTGTGTGTTCAATAACCGCATTTGTGATTTTACTTTCCGGCGTATGGGAAACGGAAGGCTTGAGTGGAGTAACCATGACGACCATGGCTTTTAGTCATGAACTAGGCGCATTAGGAAAAGGAATATTATTGGTATGTATTCTCATTTTCAGTGTAACTACCATGTTTAGCCAATCATATTACGGTACTAAATGCACCAGTTATCTTTTTGGTACAAAATGGAAAAATTCGTATAAGACTTTTTATATTTTATCAACGATTCTAGGTGCAACGGTTTCATTGGGAATGGTCATTAATTTAATTGACGGTATGTATGCTATTATGGCATTCCCCACTATGATATCCACGTTGATTTTGGCCCCAAAGGTCATGGCTGAAGCCCGTCGTTATTTTTCTACAATTTAATTATTGTTAACCCATACGCAATTTCATTATATATCTTTTTATGAAGGAAGGTTGTGTGAGGATATATGTCTGAATATTTTAAAAGAATTAACTATGAAGATTCCTCACTCTGTTCGGAATTACATGAGTTTTGATTAAATTCCCCCATGACAAAAAATAAAAATTCCCGAGGTAATCTGCTTACTGAGCAGCAAAATACAAGCTCAATACATATTGATGATAAGTCCATTACCGAAATATTGGAGATAATAAATAGGGAAGACCAAACCATTGCAGCAAACACAGCTGTAACCATTCCGGAGATTGCTAACGCAGTCGAACTAACGACAACAGCCATCATGAGCGGTAACAGAATCATTTATATCGGTGCCGGAACCTCCGGCCGCCTAGGCGTCTTGGACGCCGCGGAAATGCCTCCGACATTTTCTGCGTCGCCGAACTGGTTCAACTCCATTATCGCCGGAGGCGATGATGCCTTACGCCGATCAATCGAAGGAGCAGAGGATAAACCAGAGGAGGCTGTAAAAGATTTAAACGCATTCGGTCTAACAAAAGGCGATGTATTGATTGGCATCAGTACTAGCGGCGCGGCAGCCTATGTCCGGCAAGCTTTATCATACGCAAGTGAAATCGGCTGTGGAACGGTGTATCTCATTTGTACACCCAAACCCTATTTCGAGACAAACGCAGATGTGGTTATAAAAGTAGAAACAGGTCCCGAAGTAATTACGGGATCCACGCGCATGAAAGCCGGGACGGCAACGAAACTAGTTTTAAACATGATATCCACTACCACAATGATTAGATTGGGAAAAGTCTACGGAAATCTCATGGTGGACCTTATGGCTGTGAATGATAAACTGGTGGATCGAGGCACCCGTATTATTTGCCAATTAACAGGTTTAGATCATGAGGCTGCCCAAAAAGCACTTTACTCAGCGGATAAATCAGTAAAGATAGCAGTCGTTATGATTGTGAAAAACTGCTCGATGAATGATGCTGAAAAATATTTGGTTGACGTTAAGGGCTTTTTGAGGGAAGTGATTTAATAAAAGAATCAGAATTAATAATTCGAATGCTTTTTTTATGTTCAGCATTATTGTTATGATATTTATCCAAAGATAAGGTGTAATTTATCGAAATGAAAATCACCTTATCACTTAACTAGGAAAAAATAAAATGAAAATAAACTCTATCATAAAATGGACCCTTTCTCTTGTGCTCGTTGCCTTGTTTTCTTTGAATCTAACCGGCTGTTGTAAAACATGTAAAAAGACAGAAAGCGCCCCACAAGAAAATACTTCTGAAGAAACGTCAAAAAACGAAAATTCATCTGGCGAACACCCAACCAGCGAACATCCTTCTAACGAACACCCAACCAGCGAACATCCTTCTAGCGAAGACCCATCTGGGGACTAGTTTTATCAAAACAATCATCTCTTCCTCCATTAATTTAGATGGAAGGCGTAAATTAATTGTTGTCTTGAGTGTCCTTATTGTCTTATTCATGGCTTGCAGTGAAAAAGTACATTCTAGCGAAGAAAGTCCGGATGTAGTTACAGCGGATATTCAAGCCGGCATTGAGAAACATATTGAAGCACAGACCAAGCTGGGCGAGGGTTATTTTATTATGCTCTACGAAGAAAGGGAGCTTAAGCTAAAACTAGTCCGAGTTCATACGGAATATCTGGCTCATCTTGCACCCGGTCGTCACTTTGCCTGCGTTGATCTTGCCAGTACAGATGGACATGTGTACGATGTAGATTTTTTTCTCTCTGGTAATGTAGGCGAAATGGAGGTTACCGAAACAACCGTTCATAAAACAAATGGACAGCCTCTCTACGTATGGAAGCAAAAGGAAGATAAAACGTGGTTTCGCTTGCCTACCGATGATGCTACACCTGATTTGCTCGGAGTCTTGAAAGAAGAAGATGAGTTTGAATTTTTCTATCAAGTGACACTCCCGGAGATGAAGGATGAGGGTCGAATGTGGATACCTTACCCCACAACAGATTCTTTTCAGACTGTAGAATTAAAAAACATTCAATCTCCCGTAAATCACAAAATATTGGAAGATGACATCAATGGGAATAAAGCATTTTATATGGTTTTTAATCCAGAGCATAGTGGAAAAATGATAGAAATATCATATCGAGTCAAACATCTTGAAAGAGGCGTTTATGAAGACAAGAGTCGAGATCCACACGAATTTCTACGTCCGAATCGTCTCGTCCCTGAATTAGAGTCCTTCAAAGAAATTGCGACTGGAGTGATTCACGGTAAGTTGGGCACACTTGCTCAAGCACGTGCTTTATATGATCATACCATAGATCGTATGAGCTACATAAAATATGGCGAAGGTTGGGGTAAGGGAGATGCAGTTTATGCTTGTGATTCACGAACGGGTAACTGCACAGATTTCCACTCCTATTTTATTGCTTTAGCAAGATCCGTAGAAATTCCCGCACGTTTTGCGATTGGTGCTTCTATTCCTTCATCCAGAAATGAAGGTGGAATTGACGGCTATCATTGTTGGGCAGAATTTTATACAGATGGAAATTGGTGGCCTATTGATATTAGTGAAGGAGACAAGTGTTCTGCTTTATCCAATTATTATTTTGGTCATCATCCGGCTAATCGGATCGAATTTAGCCGTGGACGCGATTTGGTATTTGAACCAGGCCCAATTTCGGGTCCTATAAATTTTCTCGCATATCCTGTATTCGAACTTGCAGGTAAAATTACCAAAACGAACGTTACATTTTCTTTCCAGAGAATTTTTAATTCCCTTTAATCAAAAGGGAATTATAACGGGTTTGGCCTAGGTGCATTTCTTTTCAGATCATTACGGAAGTAAACTGTCATTAAAAAGGATGAAATGAAATAGAAAACAACTCCACCGAAAAACACATTATTAAAACCAAACTAGCTATAATTTTGAATATAAAACAGTGTAAACCCGATCATTAACTTTACCGATTCAGTCACCTATGTAATTCAGCTTTATTAAAACTTTATTTAATACAGCTCCCTTAAAATCTATATTCACATGCTCCATAGAACCAGTTACGGCCGAGAAACTAATTACCAAAACGATTACTTCTCCTGTTGGATCCAAAAGCACGATCGGTAAAAAATATGCGATGCCTCCTAAAACTGCGTCTAACAAATGGAAGCGACCAGACTTGCCGCTTACACTCGTTTTGAACCATGATGAATTTGATGCGGTTTCCATAACAAAGGGAAACGGTGGTTGAAATTATGCATCCAGTAATAACAAAACTCGCAAAGAAGCAATGTGATTAAAAAGGATAAATACATGACAATATCATAAATACTAACCATCAAATCCTATTTATGCGTTATCCAATGCAATGGGCTAATAGAGCAAGGTAGGCAGTATGGTTTCTACCACCTTGGTGGCAGTTGGCAGCGTAATAAAGGATTGCACAAGATCTGTTTTGTAGGTCACCTTTGTTATCATTCCATTCAGACTTAAACGGCATTATGCGTTCAAGCACTAACACCACGCGATAGGTCGTTGGTAAAATAATGAGGGGGATAAATGAGAATAAGTTGCGCTCAAAAATCCCTAATAATAAAACGACAACCCACATCGCAGAACCAACGATAAAAGGAAAAACCAAATATTGAAAAATGCGATACAAACCCGACTTCATCAATTTTCTAGTTGCTGTTTCAATAGCTCGTAATCTATCTTCGAATTGTGCCTCGGGTCTTTGGGAATTAAGTCCACCACAATAATTCGATCATATTGTATACCATTAACCAAGGTTGCCACCTCTGTTACACCCAAGGAAGTTTCAACGATTAAAAGCACCTCTTTCTCCTGTTGAATTACTGTACCATTGGTGATCCCGTTAATGTCTTGAAGCTTGCTTTCGACAATAAAAGGTGAGATATATCCTTCATCAATTGCAATGAGCTGTTTGCATCGGCCAGTCAAATACAATTGCTCATTGTTAACATAGCCGCTATCGCCCGTTCGATGCCATACGGTTCCATCCACAACAATCTTATTTTTTCTAAATGCATCTTCGTTCTTAAAATATTGTTTCAACACATGCGAACCGGCAACTACTATTTCGCCAACCTTGCCTTGCTCCAACTTTAACTTTTCAAAACCTGCTTTGACACAATGACCAATCGTTTCTTCTCTAATCTCAATTATCCGCATTTCAATTTTATGATACAGCTCCCCTACCAATAATCCATTGTTAACTACTCTCGAATCGTCCACCAATTGTTTTGCATCTACAGAGCTTATTGGCTCTGCCTCTGTTGATCCGTATACTATTGTAGACACTGCGTTGTTAAACGCTTTTAAATACAACTGTGCCTCATTGGGAAATACAGGCGCACCTCCGGTGAAATTCTTTTCTATTCCTTCATAAACAAATCCTTTTTCGATAGCATGCTCAGCTAATCTTTTAACAAAAAAAGGCGATGCGATAAGCCGATTAGCTTTATGATCTTTTAGCTGCTTGGCTATTTTTTGCGGATTCATTTTATCCGGTTTCGTCATTTTGAAATCGGCAATAATGGATGTGCAGCCTATGCCCAAGTTCACAAACAAAACAATGGGCAGCACCGACATGTCGATATCAGCTGGATTAGGGTCTATTTCGTCGATTAGCGCGTCGAATTGTTCTTTTAAAAACTCATGGCTTCTATCGGCCGCTTTGGGCACCCCGATGCTGCCCGTAGTAAATGTGATCAAAGCAGTTTGGCTTGGTTCGACATCTAACGGTGAAACAAGTGCTTGCTTTCTTTTGCTCATGCTTAGCTTGATCGGAATCTGTCTTAACTCACTTGAGAAGAAAGCAAATATCCTAGCTTTAAACACACCAATAAAACCGGTGCAGTCTGCAAGTTTGCAACAAATCTCCAATCGTTTTTTACTCACCCATTCATCTAAAAATACGGCGGTAGCACCTATGTAGAATAGCGCTAAAACAATTCGGTACAAGTCAATGCTCATGGGAACAAATACCAAAACACGATCGCCACTTTTAATTCCCATGCTTGTAAAGTATGCAGCGGTCTCCCTCACTCCTATTTGTAACTGCGCATAACTGATTGTCTTATCCTTTTCAATTATCGCAGTATGATCCGCATAACGTTCGGCAGCTGATAAGAACAGGTTTACGATATTCATAGTTGAACGCCGTATAAGGTGTATGCTTTGAAAGCGTCACCTGAGTTCGATTCTGAAATTTTTCTCGACGCATTGTCTTCTAAAAAGAAGGCATGAATTAATCGCTCATAACCTGCTTCAGCAGCTATTTGGGTTGTTTTCCCTCCTAAAAAAGCACCTATCCCTTTGTAGGGTGAATCGTGCAGCCTGGCGATAGACTTCACCACCAATGTTTTTCCCGACGGGTCGTAAAAGTCTTTAATTGAAAAACAAAACCCCTGGATAATACCTTGGTCATCTTCCACAATTAATATCATTCTAGGATCGAACATCGAACTTATCTTCATGAATTTCTCACTAAAAATTTCTGTAGTAGATGGCGTGTACAAGAAATTGTTGGAGAATGCCTTAATGCTAAACTCGGCTATTTTAGCAATATCCTCATCCAGGTTATCCATATTGATTGATCTAAAAATAGCCCCCTGGCTTTTATACCTTTTCTCGTGCTTGTTCAAACGCTCTGCGTCGTAGCTCATTTGTAAAACTAGGTTCGAGAGATATTGTGATATCGGACCAAACCCAGCCGCTTCAAATTGCTTGTTGTAATAATCATGATGATATGGCTCCATGAAGAAATTAGGCTGCTTGTTGTGATTGCTAAAGCGATAGTTCTCCCACGTAGATCCTTCCATTGGTCCAATGATCTGTGTGTATCCATTGTCGATAGCTATTTGCTTAGCATAACCTAGGAGCTGGTCTGCTGTTTCGGCATCTTCTATGCATTCGTAACTGCCTATGCATGCCGCCAATTTAGATTCAAACATCAAATCGGGATTCTTGTAAAAAGCGAACCGACCAACTGCCTCATTATTTTTATACAAAAGGTAACATCCTTCCAAATGAATCGACACTGGATCATTTCCCAGTTTAAATCGAAAACTATTAGCTGGATATAAATCAGTTGGTAGGTTTTCGAACGCCGCGTAATTCTCTTCTCCTAGAATCGACTTTTCAAATCTAAATTCAATCATACTAAAACATTTCTTGAGTAATCGTTAAAGCCAGTAAGGCACTCGCCGGAATTGTTAAGTTATCGTACCCTTTGTGGGTAACGGCTTCCGCTGCACAAGTAAATAATGCGACAATGAGAGATATTAAGATGGCATCTGAAAAATTCAATTCTTCAACGCCTACCATAATGGCTATGCACATTATGGTAGCTGAACTAAAAAAACCAAACGAACCACTCATCGTTTTCGAATGACCAAATAAATAATAAGAGCCCATTGGCCACTTTTTACCAACTAATGCCGCAATGGGATCGCAAATAGCCAGTATGAGAATTGGAAGATAGAAGAACCTTAACTCACCGTAATAGTAAAACAATAAATAGCAACCATACACTACAATTGGATAAAGGATACTTCCTCGAGTTACGCGTTGTACTGCGTTGATGGATGGCAGCATTTTAAAATACAAACTGGCCACTAGAATTATCAAGAAGCTGCTACACAACAAAAGTACTAGCCAATGATTGCCAATTAATAATGGAAATAACATAGTCAATAAGCCCGTAACGATGTGCACATATTTCCGAGTTATTTCAGCTTGAATTTTAAATACATGATAGAGCAATTCTGCGCTCCCAAATAAAGCAAGGAAAGCGACCGACATGTAAATCGTATTGATTAAACTTTCGCTCATTTTTTCACATCCACGTTTACATTAGCATAAAAGAAGCACTTGTC
>OFIZ01000042.1_pt1 | contig 16993 bp, 17 predicted proteins | sample 1540161 | NCBI WGS metagenome assembly OFIZ01 (sample SAMEA104347373, study PRJEB22522) | marine metagenome | biome: marine biome; feature: marine water body; material: seawater | collected 2015-09-01T00:00:00Z | depth 1403 m
AGGTTGGATAATCGTTGTGTGAAAGCGGGGTCAGAAAATGGAAAGGCATTGGGAGAAAATTTCATGAGGTGGGATAGACCAGTGAGAGACGTTATCAATAACAATTATAATCAAGCGGCAAGTGGAGGTGTTGACGTAAGTAAGAGGTTAGGTGACGGAGGAGGAGATACACGGTGAATTGTTTTTTTTTTTCAAGCAGAAGACGGCATACGAGATATAGAAGGTGTGCCGTATTATGTTGGCCCAAGAGATGGTGATAATCCTTACGCTTATTTCAGTGAATACACACCGGAATTATTTAAAATACTCGGGATGAAAAATGTAAGCGGTTATGGTATGATGGATGTAAAACTTCACAAAACATTTAACATAGCAGGATTGAAATACAAACTGTATTTGGATCTTGAAAATGTATTTAATGAACAGATACCACGAAGAGTAAATCCATACACGGGTCATGGTTATAATCCAGGGAAAATCATTCCTTACAGTATGATTAGCAGACCGAATCCGAATTATGATCCATCACGAAATAGCAAACCACGTACCATTGAATTGGGGTTACAGGTTATTTTTTGATGGGGAAAAAATTCATATTAATTCTACTCTTGTTTACATGCATCAATGGGCAAAATTTTTTCCCCATTTTGGGCGGTCAGCGTGTTGGTACATCCGTATATACTTTTCTTAAAATCGGTGTAAGCGCTAGAGCAGTAGGCATGGGGGAAGCTGTCGTTGCTTTACAGCAAGACGCTGCATCCGTTTATTATAATCCAGGTACAATAGCTCAATTTGATCAGACAGAATTTTCCGCTTCCCGAATTCAATGGCCGGCAGAGATTAATTATGATTTTTTTAGCATTACCCGAAATATAAGTGGACGACATTATGCCGGATTTTCTTTTGGTATATTGCACATGGCACCCATGGAGGAAACAACTGAATATTTACCCCACGGATCAGGAAGTTATTTTGTTTATCAGGATCGTTTTATTGCCTTAACGTATGGTGCACGTATGACAGATCGATTCAGTTTCGGTATTACATTGAAACAAGTTGAAGAAAATTTAGCAGGGCGAACCATGAGCACAGCCATGTTGGATATGGGTACATTTTATTGGACTGGGTTTAAGTCATTACGTTTTTCAGCTTCCTTGTCTCATTTTGGCCCTCAAGCTAAACCCGATGGCACATTTGAAAAAAATGTATTAGATACGGATACAGGTGAAGAGAAAACGGTAACAACTGAATTCGAATCTTTTTCACCACCAACTGTTTTTAGGGTTGGGGCTGCTATGAAAATATGGCAGACAGCTCAACAATCCATTCTATTTTCATTGCAATTAAATCACCCAGTGGATAATGCTGAAAATATTTCCACAGGTCTAGAATACAATTATGGAAACATATTCTTTTTGCGAGGTGGATATAAAATAAATAAAGAAGAAGAAAATGTTTCATTTGGTGCCGGTTTGATTATACCCATTGGTAAACTAAAACTCCGCGTGGATTATGGATACGCAAACTTTAATCATTTATCTGACCCTCAACGATTGTCTCTAGGATTGGCGTTTTGAAGCTGAAAACAATTTATTTAGTATTTGTAATTGTTTTGCTATCCAATGCTTGTGTGGAAAAATTGCAACTTCCAGACTCACTAGATAATGATGGTGAGTTTTCTGCAGGAGATACAACATTTTTACTTATACACCCGATTTGGGATGAAAAAATGGGACTGCAGCATCCAGTAGAAATTTCCGTCGCTTCAAATGGATATGTGTTTGTGGCGGATTCTGGAACTAAATCTATTATTGCTTTTAATCAAAGTGGTGAAGTTTTGGAAGGGTTTGAAGATCTGCAAAATTTAAATATTACTCCTATTGATTTGGATATAGATCAAAAAATGAATGTGTTTTTTACTGATGGTAGTCAAAAGATTTATATATGGAATTATTACATCAATACAACTGGCATCGATGAAATGGCTGTTTCCGGCTCATTTTTTAATGAAGCAGCAGGGTCAGTTACAATCGATGCGTTTAATGAAGAATGGTCTCAATATTTAAATGATGCAGATTGGGTACTTGCATATGTGAATTGGGGAGCTACCCAAGGAGTGATAGATTCCTTGTTAGCTCCTCATGTGTTTTATGATGGCGCTCTTTCAATCCATTCTTTCAATGATATTTATTATAATTCAGAAGAATCAAATTTCAGCGGTCTCTCTGCTACACAGGATAAAAGCAATTATATTTTTGCTCTCGATCATCCCCATGATCGCATTATTCGAATTGATCTCCAGCGAACACATTTAATAAGATTATCCAACGGTGAAGAAATATGGACGCATCGGGGCGTGTTTGCTCATACAGTGACAGACCAAGGAACAGGTGCAGGGACTGTTGACGATCCTACAGGTATCGATGTGGATTACAATGGCAATATTTATTACTCTCAAACGGGTGAATATTTTACGGTTCATAAAATTAGAAAAGTTTCAGGCTCAAATAATTATCCATCTGTTTTTGATAATGGTATGAATGAAATTATGGATTTATATCGTTTTTCTAGCCCCGCTGATGTAGCAGTGGATAATAATCAGTTTGTTTATGTGGCAAATACAGAAGCCCAAGAGGTTCAAGTCTTCGATTCTAATGGTAAATTTTTTCTAAAAGCCGGCGTTGAAACATTTATCGTAGACACGACTATGCAAGTTATTCATGGTCTGGATACAGTTGTAGTGGACACATTTATCACAATAGAAGAAAAAGGATTTCTTGTGGAACCATCGGCAATCACAGTTGATGATCGGGGGATTGTGTATATATGCGATACAATCACAGGGCGTATTTTACGTTATCGGCTTTCCAATCAATTAGATGAAGATTTACAGCCCATTCCATAAACTGATTATTATTCTATCTTATTGTTCTTTAATAATTGGGCAAGATACTGAAACGGCATTTGTAAAATATTACAAATCTGATAGGGATTTTATTGCAGATATGCCCATGTTTGCGACAGAAAGAAGGGGGCAATCCCATTTGGAAGTCATGTTCAATGAAAAAAAACATCCCGTTTTAAAGCGCTGGCTCAATGAGCGGCATGAATTGATTAAAGAAGAAATGTTTGTGTATAATGAAGAAAAAGCTCTGAAAAAAAGACTCTATTTAAACAGAAATCGAAGAACCGAAAAAATAATACATTACGGCGAACAAGAACCTTGGAGTGTGGAATTCAGAAAATATTCAATTCCTGAATCAGAGATTGTTTCATATCTTGGTCAGCAGACAGAATTTATATTGAATGGCACCGACAAAATTTCCCAAATTAATTTTCGGAATATTAATTATATTGAATATGGGACAATTCATTTGAGTTATAATCATCTTGGTTTTTTGACGGAAGAAGAATGGCGGACATTACCCAATGAAAAAAGTATTAGAAAATTTGTGTATAATTTTGATATAATGAATAACGTTCATCAGATATGGGAATTTGGCCAAAGTGGAAATGAAGTCAGTCATGTTGCTTTGAGCATGGCTCCCGAGGATAAATTATACACAACGCCTCCACCCAGAACAGGAAATGAACTTGATGAGGTAGATATAATAATTAAAGAATTGAAATCCAAGCGAGTGATAACATCTATGCCTGCCATTATCCCTAAAACGGAATGGGATCGTTTAAAATTAACAAATAATGAAGTTATGGATATTGTTTTTGTAGGGATTAAAAACAATAGAATTCGATTCAGTTTACCGCAAAGTAAAGATGTGTTGAGTATGTCTCTCGACCGAATATCTTTAGTGACAAATACCTTTGGAGAATTGATTTACCCATCCGTTGCAACTCCATAATAGTTTTGGGTAAATTTTGCATATGAAGCTTATACAAAAGTGTTTCTTTTTATGCATTATTTCAAGTTTAATGCTTGCCCAAAGTGCGTATCCGCCACCCACAAGTCTTGTTACTATTCCCACTGCAGGAACATTGGTTCGTGGTAGTTTCGCCATGGAAATGCGCATCCAGAAAAATGGAGGTATTAGTTCTGGGCTTAAGGTAGGAATCACAGATCGGTTTCAGTTTGGCATGTCATTTGGCGCTAGCAATCTTATCGGCGATGATAGTCTAAAATGGTATCCACATCCGGAAGTGAATTTGAAATATCAATTAATTGGTGAAACAATGACAATGCCGGGAATCGCCATCGGTTTAAACAGTCAGGGGTTTGGTGCTTATGACGATATATTAGAAAGGTACGAAACCAAAGCCTATGGTTTGTATGCTACTGCCAGCAAGAATTGGACAACACCCTTAGGCAATATGGGATTACATGCAGGTGTGAATCAAAATTTTCTAGAAATTAAAGATCACGATGAAGATCAGAACCTGTTTATGGGAATTGACTTTGAATTCAATCCAGAGCTTTCCTTGCTAGTTGAATATAATGCTGCTCTGAATGAAAATGATAATGAGGCAGAAGATATAGCGCTTAATAATGGGGGATATTTAAATGCGGCTATACGCTGGACATTTGTTGAAAGATTACATATTGAAATGGATTTTAATAATCTCTTGCTTAATAAAGATAAAGTGGATTATTTCAACAGAGAATTGAAAATTATTTATATAGAATATTTTTAGCGCATTCATAAGGACATCATGTCCAAGCTAAAAGAAACACAACTCTCCACAAAACAAGTCTACAGCGGATCATTTTTAGATGTACGCAAAGATGAAGTTGAACTTCCAAATGGAAAAACCTCTACACGTGAATGGATAAAACATCCAGGAGCAGCATGTATAATTCCAGTTTTACCCGATGGTAAAATTGCCTTAATAAAACAGTATCGTTATCCTGTTAAAAGAGAATTGATTGAATTACCGGCTGGAAAATTGGATCCCGGAGAAGAACCAGAAGAATGTGCTAAAAGAGAGTTAGAAGAAGAAATAGGATATTCGGCTGGTAAACTAACGTTTGTTTGCAATATTTATCCGGCTATTGGTTTTGCCAGTGAAAAAATGTGGATTTATCTTGCTGAAGAATTAATTAAAACGACTGAAAATACAGATCATGATGAATTTCTTGAACTAATGCCAACGCCACTTAATGAAGCAGTTAAAATGGTGTGGAATGGTCAAATTACAGATGTTAAGACAATTATTGGTTTACTGTGGGCTGAACGCCTTATGCACGTGTAATGTAATAGAAATGTGAATTCTACATATGTTTGAATTATCTTCTAAACTTAAATCCAAAGCTCTTGAATTTGGGTTTCAAAAAGTAGGAATAACGCCTGCAGTTTCCACTCTCCAAGAAAAAGCGAATTTAGACACTTGGCTGCAAAAAGGGCATCACGGCAGCATGGAATGGATAGCCAATCGGAAAGATGAACGTGGAGATATATTCAATTATTTCCCTGAAGCAAAATCAATTGTTTCTGTGGGAATGAATTATTATTCCGGGCATAATCAAAATGATTTAAGGTCAGAGTATAAAATAAGTAATTTTGCATGGGGAGATGATTATCATGATATTCTGAAATCGGGTCTTTTTAAAATATTAGGTTGGTTGAAAGAAGAGATTCATACCATAAAAGGAGTCGTATGTGTGGATACGTCACCGGTCATGGACAAAGTGTGGGCGCAGAAGGCCGGTTTAGGCTGGCAAGGGAAACATACAAATCTTATTTCCAGAGATTATGGCAGTTGGCTATTTTTAGGAGAATTAATTTTAGATATTGAACTCGATTACGACAAACCATTTATTGAAGATTTGTGCGGTTCGTGCACTGCGTGCATTGATGCCTGCCCCACTCATGCATTAGGAGAATATGAGATTTACGGAGAAAAATGCATTTCTTATTTATCCATCGAACATCGCGGGGAATTACCAGAAGGGCAGACAGATTTACATGATTGGATATATGGTTGTGATATTTGCCAGGAAGTATGTCCATGGAATCAGAAATTTTCACAAAATTCAGTTACTGAATCATTCCAACCGCGTAAAGAAATAATCGAACGGACAGATAAAGATTGGCAGTCACTGGATGAAGAAGGATTTCGTAAATTGTTTAAAGGTTCAGCAGTTAAAAGAACAAAATTTTCAGGTTTATCCAGAAATATTAAAGTGAATTCAAAGGAGTTAATATGTCAAGAGTAGGAGTTGTATTGTCCGGTTGCGGAGTGAATGATGGATCAGAAATCCATGAAGCGGTTATTACCATGCTGGAATTGGATAAGGCCGGTGCTGAAATGGTACTTATGGCGCCCAACATTGATCAAATGCATGTGGTGAACCATTATACGGGAACGGAAATGGATGAATATCGAAACGTCCTTATGGAATCGGCCCGTATAGCCCGGGGAGACATAAAGGATATGGCAGAAGTGTTTTCCCGTGACGTGGATGCGTTGATTTTTCCCGGCGGATTTGGAGTTGCGAAAAATTTAAGTGATTATGCCATGGCCGGTGCTGAATGTTCAGTGAATCCGGATGTTATGCGTCTTACAAAAGAAGTCCATGAAGATAAAAAACCCATCGGTGTTATTTGTATTGCATCGGCAATGATGGCAAAAATTCTTGGTGAAAAAACAGAAATGACCATAGGTTTTGATGAACAAACGGGTAATGATATTGATGTCATGGGTGCAAAACATATTCTATGCCCGGTAGATGATATTGTTATTGATATGGAAAAGAAAGTCGTTTCAACTCCTGCTTATATGGAAGCCAAAAGTATCAAGGAAACGGCTGAAGGAATTTCAAAGTTGGTGGCAGAAGTGTTGAGTATGATTTAGTGTCAAAGTATTATAGTAATTAGTAAGGATTTAATTTAGAGTTCGTATGATTTTATTGTTTTACACTGCCCCTAAATCCCCTCCTCATATGAGGAGGGGTCTCGTGGGGAGGTGGTCATTATTTAAAATTGCAATTACAAAATTTATTAAATGATAAAAGTGTGTCATGTAAACAATCTTCCTGAAAAATCAGCCAAAGTTGTCATGGTTCATGATACTCCCATTGCTGTATTCAATGTGGAGGGAAAGATCTTTGCTTGGGATAACCGCTGCCCTCACCGGGGAGCTTCACTCGCTGATGGATATATAACTGACAAGACTGTTCAATGTAAATTTCATTTGTGGATATTTGATATAAAGAAAGAATGTGCTGCCGCAAATGAAGCAATAAAGCTGAAATCATTCCCTATTGTGATAAGGGAAGGGGAGATTTTTCTAGATATTTAATTCAGAAATTATAATTGAAGCGAATGGTTGTTTCAAAAACCTCTCTACCATTTAATGGTTTGGCAATATTTACAGCCCAGTCCAAATTTTTATGATCACTGCTGCCAATGCCAATTCCAGCAGATGAAATTCCCTTTTCCATTACATCATTTTGCTCAAAACTAAATGATGTGTCATCATCTTGTTGCATATAATTATCGGACCAAGCATAGCCACCATCAAAAAATATCTTAAGGAAAAACCATTCATCGGTAAAATCTTCGGTGAAAATGAGTTCTCCATTCATTTGCACCATTTGATCACCGATTTGAAATTTGTATGGGAAAGCACTGACAGACCCAAGACCGCCCAATCCAAATTTGCGAAAATCTTCCAGATTACCACTGGATATTCCATTAATAATATTAGTTCGTAAAATGATTCCCTTAGTGATTTCCCAATTCAGTTTTACTAAACTGATAATTCGATGAGATTTATTTTTTTGGTTCAATTCACCATCAATATTAATAGCTAAACCAGATGATAAAGGTGCATAGTTTTTGGTTCTAAAGTTCAAGTTTATATGCAGATAATCAGTTGTTTCTGAATTGATAAAGGAAGGGTTAAGTCGTGTTTTTCGTTTTTGTTCAAATAAACTCCATATGTTATCAATAACCCCGATTGAATCAACATCAACATAATTCATTTCAATTTTGAATTTTAATTGATCAAAATTTATTACTGCGCCGAATGACCATCCTTCTTCATCCCAACGGTCATAAAAATCCTGTCGAGCTAAAAACGAAGCCCAGCTATTTTCACTTGTAGGCAAACGGTATTTATCATCTGAACGGCTTTTTTTGAAAATTGAAGCAAAGATTCCCAAATTTTTAAAAAAGAAAGATTTATCAAATGTTAATTGTCTAATACCCTCACTGGATCCAAAACGATACCCTAATTTAAATCTCAATGTGAAAGATGATTTTCCATTTTTATCCCAGTATTTATTTATGGGAGTAAAAACAAGACCTTCATTGCGATTATGTACAAATAGGTCCTTATTGGTATGAATCAAGCTGTTATAAGATAAGTTGTCGCTCTTAAGTGAATCATTTTCAAATTCTTGATCTTTTATTTCTTTGTATAAAAGGCCTTCTTTAAGATTGGTTTGATTGATTTTGCCCTTTACTATTGCTGACTTGTGTCGGGTTATAGTTCCTCCAATTGCAAGAATTTCTCCATTAATAACTGCTGTAGGACCCAAATAAACATCCCCACCTATTATAGTCATCTTTCCATTGATTGTGCCATCAATATTCAAATTGCCACCAATGATTATTATATCACAATTCTTTACCGTGCTTGAATCCACATGGAAATCTGAAAAGTATGTTTTCTTGGATTTTGTAGAATTTTCTACTTCAATAACTGTTGTTACAGAAATTTCTTGAGCAGAGATATAGTTGTAAATACAAAGTATAGAGAAAATTTTAAAAACTGGGCTCATGATTATAAGCCGGTTTCACTCACTGTCTTCTTGACAACCTCCAATGTATTATTCAGTTTAGCTTTTTCACTATTAGTTAATTCAAATTCAAGAATTTTTTCAACACCACCGGAACCGATCACAGTTGGAACACCGATAAAATAACCATCAACACCGAATTCCCCTTCGCAAAGCGACGCACAAGGTATAACACGTTTTTTGTCTCTTAAATATGATTCTGCCATTTCTATGGCGCATTGAGCAGGAGCATAAAAAGCAGACCCATTTCCAAATAGTTTAACAATCTCACCACCTGCAAATCGAGTTCTATTTTCAATTTCAGCCAGTCGTTCTGGAGATATCAAATCAGTTACAGGTACACCTCCAACTGTTGCCAAGCGTGTTATCGGTACCATTGTATCGCCATGACCGCCTAATACCATACATGTTACATCCTGCACAGACAAACCTGTTTCCATAGCTATAAAAGCACGGAATCTACCAGAATCAAGTGCTCCTGCCATTCCAACAACTTGATTTTTAGGAAAGCCAGACACTTTATAGAATGCATACACCATTGCATCTAAAGGGTTGGAAATAATTATTACAAATGCATTTGGTGCCTGTTCTTTTATATTTGAAGCTACATCTTTCATGATACCCAGATTTATCTCCAAGAGATCTTCCCGATCCATCCCTGGTTTTCTAGGAATTCCAGCAGTAATTATAAATACATTTGTATCTTTAAGATCGTTCCAATTAGATGAACCAGTTATATTGGAATCATAACCGTCATGAGGGCGTAACTGCATAAGATCAAGTGCTTTACCCTTAACCATTCCTTCTGCTTTAGGAATATCAAAAATAATAACATCACCTAATTCCTTTTGTACAGCAAGGAGAGCCAAGTTGCCGCCAATCTGGCCGCCACCGATTAATGAAATTTTTGGTCTGGACATAAAATCCTCTTAAAGTGAAATGATTGAGATGTGAAAGTTACTATGAATCAATTACAAATAAAAAACCCCTGCATTTGCAGGGGTTAAAGTATGCTTATGTTAACTTTGTGGAATGGGAATAACACTGACAATTTTCCTGTCTCTTCCTTTGCGACCGAATTTCACTGTTCCATCAGCTGTAGAAAAAAGTGAATCATCCCCGCTACGACGTACATTCGTTCCGGGGTGTATTTTTGTTCCACGCTGTTTTAAAATAATACCTCCAGCAAGGATTGTTTGACCATCTGATATCTTTACGCCAAGTCGTTTTGCGTTTGAATCACGTCCATTCCTGGAACTACCAACGCCTTTTTTATGTGCCATATTTAATCTTCCTTGACAGCTGTTTCTGCCGGTTTCTTTTTCGCAGGTTTCTTTTCTGCTGACAATTTGATTTTATCTACCTGCAACAATGTATAATCTTGACGGTGCCCATTTTTGCGTTGATACCCTTTACGTCGTTTTTTCTTATAAATAAGAATTTTGCGTTCGCGTCCTTGTTTTAGAACACTGGTTTCAACGGTTGCACCTTTAACAATGGGGGTCCCAATCAAATTTTTCTCTCCATCATTTGCGAAAAGGACTTTATCAAATGATAAAGTATCGCCGACCTCTGATTGTTGGTGAGCAACTTTAATTTGATCACCTTCACTGACCGTATATTGTTTTCCTGAAATTTCTACTGTAACATTCATTATTTTAACTCCAAAAGCCGGAAAAATTAAGAGGAATTCTCCTTATTACCAAGCCCTACGTGATCTGTTATATCTTGATTATCTTTTGTACGGATAAAACGAAATTCATCGCGATTAATTTCTGTTAAACCCGTAACGGAAATATGAACAAAATTTTGCCACATAAGTCCGCGTAATATTTTCTTATCTTTTATAAAATCTGCATTCTCGGGATGCAATTGTAATTTGAGTCGCAAATCTTTATGTTTGCTTTTATATCGACGAAGCCAATGATCTATACGTGTTATAAGTGTTTCTTTGGATATGATTCTGCCGGAGCCATAACAGGTTGGGCAATTTTCACTCATAGAGTCTATTAGACTTAAACGAATTCGTTGTCGCGTCATTTCTAACAAACCAAAATCACTGATTGGAGAAACAGCAACTTTTGCTCTATCTTTTTTCAGTTCTTTACGAATTTCATAATACACTTTCCGGCGGTTCGCTTCTTCACGCATATCAATAAAATCAATAACTATTAGGCCCGAAAGATCTCGAAGACGCAGTTGACGAGCAACTTCACGTGCAGCTTCTAGGTTTATTTTTAACGAATTATCTTCATGTTGTTTTTTACCAATAAATCGTCCACTGTTAACATCCACAACCACCATGGCTTCTGTTTTTTCAATAATTAGATATGCTCCACTTTTCATCCAGACTTTTGGGCGCATTAGTTTTACTAATTCGTCCTCAATACCCATCCCCTCAAATAAAGGTGTTTTTAATCGGTAAAAGTCCAAGCGGTTTACCATATCGGAAGAAACATCTTCTAAGTAACGAGATGTTTTACGAAACAATTTTTTAGAATCGATGACTATTTTTTCTACGTCAGAAGTCAATAAATCTCGGATGACTGAAGATGCAGTTTCAAGGTCCTCATAGACTATTGTTGGTGCTTGTGTCTTTTCAGCTTTCCCCTGTAAACGATCCCACGATGATTTCAATTGATCATAGTCATTTTTAAGTAAATCCTCACTTGTGCCTTCCGCTACCGTACGTACAATAACACCAAACCCTTTGTGTTTTATCGAACTAATGATTTTCTTTAAACGACGACGCTCATATTTATCCCATACCTTTTTGGAAATTCCTATATAATTGGTATTCGGGACCAATACGAGCAATCTACCGGGAAGAGCCACTTCAGTTGTTACTCTTGGGCCTTTCCCTGCAAAGGGCTCTTTAATTATCTGTACATAGATATCCTGCCCTGTATGTAGATCTACGGATATATTGTCACGGTTCTTGCGGTGATTGCGAGATGAATTACCTTTTTCATCTTCATCTATATCAACGAGATAATCACTATTTTCAATTTCAGAAAAAGGTAAAAATGCATTTAGATCAAATCCAATATCCACAAAGGCAGCCTGCATCCCCGGTAAAACGTTTTCCACTTTACCTTTATAAATATTACCAACCATGCGTTGTTTCTCTTGCTTTTCTATATATACTTCAACTAACTGAGTATTCTCGAGAATCGCAATGCGCGTTTCGCCCATGCTTTCATTTATATATATTTCTTTTTTCATATCCTGTACCTATAAATTACCATCGTTATCATCTATTTTATGTAGACAGCAAAAAACACTCCGCGTACGGAGGATTTTATACTGTTATGTCAGGTTGGAAGAGTTAAAGGAGGGAAAAAATGCGTAAAATCTTGAATTTGTTTCAAAAAAATCCGTGTAAAAACTTTGTTAATTAACCTTCATTATCTTTCTAACCAATGTTAAAATTACTAGTTTTAGTAAAATACCGCAAGTGAATTATCTATTAACCCTTTTCTTGAAAAATGTTAGATTTATTGTGTAAAATAACACTGTCGTGATTTGCTCCCGATTGCTGCGACGTAAAAGAATAGTGCTAAAACGGCCATTAACCCCGACTTTAGCATCGGGTTTTTTTAATATTGGTATAAGAAAAATGATAAATAAATTGTTTAAAGAAAAAATATTAGTACTTGATGGCGCTATGGGCACTATGGTGCAGTCCTATAATCTTACGGAAAGTGATTTTAGAGGCGATCATTTTAAAGATCATCTGAAGGATTTGAAGGGCAATAATGATTTACTTTCTCTAACACGACCAGATGTGGTGAGTGAAATCCATAAAGCTTATTTTGATGCAGGGGCAGACATTGTTGAAACAAACACTTTTAATGCCAACTCTATATCTCAACTCGATTATGGCATGGAAAATCTGGCGTATGAGATTAACCTTGAAGCAGCCAAAATTGCTAAATCAGTAGCAAAAAAGTATTCGGATAAAGAACGGTTTGTCGCCGGTGCATTGGGGCCAACCAACCGAACAGCTTCTATGAGTCCGGATGTGAATGATCCTGGATTCCGAAATATTACATTTGATGAATTAAAAAATGCATATTACGAGCAGGCCAAAGGCCTTTTGGATGGCGGCGTCGATTTATTATTAGTTGAAACTGTTTTTGATACACTGAATTGTAAGGCAGCACTTTTTGCTGTTAGAACACTTTTGGATGAGCGAGGTGTCGATATACCCCTGTTGGTGTCAGGAACCATTACGGATGCTAGCGGCCGTACATTATCCGGGCAAACTGTAGAGGCATTCTGGCATTCCATTCGCCATGCAGATTTAACAGCGGTGGGACTCAATTGCGCTTTGGGCGCTGAACAAATTCGACCTTGGCTGGATGAACTCTCTATGATTGCGGATATTCCTGTCTTTGTATATCCAAATGCGGGATTGCCGAATGAGTTTGGTGAATACGATGAATCACCAGAAGCCATGGCTGATATTATAAAAGAATTTGCTGAAGCAGGTCTTGTGAATCTTGTTGGCGGATGTTGTGGTACCACGCCGCCACATATCAAAGCCATAGCGGAAGTCGTTAAAGTTATTACCCCTCGAAGAATTCCAGACATTCAACCATTAACAAAATTAAGCGGACTTGAACCAGTAACCATTCGTCCTGAAAGTAATTTCGTAAATATTGGTGAACGAACCAATGTAACCGGTTCGGCCAAATTCCGGCGATTGATTAAAGAAGATAATTATGAAGAAGCATTATCTGTTGCAAGACAACAGGTTGAAAATGGGGCCCAAATTATTGATGTAAACATGGATGAAGGTCTTCTCGATTCTGAACAAGCCATGGAGACATTCCTGCGTTTAATTGCTGCGGAACCGGATATTGCCAAAGTGCCGGTTATGGTGGATTCTTCCAAATGGTCAGTATTGGAAGAAGGGCTAAAAAACCTACAGGGGAAGGGGATTGTGAATTCAATTTCCATGAAAGAAGGGGAATCTGAATTCATCCTTCAGGCAAAAATCGTTAAAAAATATGGCGCTGCCGTAATCGTTATGGCATTTGATGAAAAGGGGCAGGCTGACTCCTATGAAAGAAAAGTAGAAATTTGTACTAAAGCATATAAAATTTTGACGGAAAAAGTTGGATTTCCACCAGAAGATATCATTTTTGATCCAAATATATTTGCAGTGGCAACCGGTATTGAAGAGCATAATGAATATGCGAATGATTTTATTAATGCGGCAAAAACAATTAAGAAAACATTACCCTGTGTGCATATCAGCGGTGGAGTGAGCAATCTGTCCTTTGCGTTTAGAGGGAATGATGGTGTCCGCGGAGCCATGAACTCTGCCTTTCTTTATCATGCGATCCAGGCCGGAATGGACATGGGAATCGTAAATGCCGGACAGCTCACGGTTTATGATGAAATTGCTCCTGATTTAAAAGATCGGGTGGAAGATGTAATATTCAATCGTCGTGAAGATGCGACGGAACGCTTGGTAGAAATCGCTGATGAATATCGCGGTGTTAAAAAATTAGATAAAAAAGATTTGTCCTGGCGGGAAAATTCTGTGGAAAAACGGTTGAGCCATGCGTTGGTTGATGGCATTGTGGATTTTGTGGTAGAAGATACGGAAGAAGCTCGGCAGAAATATGACCGCCCGATTCATGTGATCGAAGGTCCGCTTATGGATGGTATGAATGTGGTGGGAGATTTATTTGGTGCTGGTAAAATGTTTCTGCCTCAAGTCGTAAAATCCGCTCGTGTAATGAAAAAAGCTGTGGCACATCTGCTCCCATTTATAGAAAAAGAAAAAGATGAGTTGGGTCTTACGGGAAAATCCAATGGCAAAATTGTCATGGCAACGGTAAAGGGAGATGTTCATGATATCGGAAAAAATATCGTGGGTGTTGTACTGGGATGTAATGGCTATGATATTATTGATCTAGGTGTGATGGTTCCATCGGATAAAATACTTTCAACCGCCAAAACTGAAGGTGCAGATATTATTGGATTATCCGGATTAATCACGCCCAGTTTAGATGAAATGATTCACGTGGCCAGCGAAATGGAACGGCTCAAATTGGATATCCCCCTTTTGATCGGTGGCGCTACCACGAGCCGAAAACATACTGCCGTAAAAATTGAAGAGAATTATTCCGGACCAACCATTCATGTGATTGATGCGTCCCGCGCCGTGGGTGTGGTGAGTAAACTATTGAATGCGGATGAAAAGGAATCATTTGTAGAGGATATTCGCACCGATTTTGCCAAAATTCGGGAAGCGCGTGTAAAAAGGCCAAAGCTGAAACGACTTGATATTGAAACCGCAAGATCCAGAAAACCTCAAATTGACTGGGATCAATATCAAGTGCCAATCCCCAATTTTCAAGGTATCAAAGTATTTGAGAATTACCCATTGGATGAATTGGTGGATTATATCGATTGGTCACCTTTTTTCCATGCATGGGAATTAAAAGGAGTTTATCCGAAAATATTAACGGATAGTAAATATGGGGCTGAACCACAAAAACTTTTTAATGACGGCCAAGCCCTATTGAAAAGAATAGTATCCGAAAAATTACTCACGTCAAAAGGAGTGATGGGTATTCATCCTGTCCATGCAGAAAATGAATCAGTAATTATAGAGGGTGAAGTATTCAATTTTCCCCGGCAAACTGTAGACAAAGGTGCGCAGAAACCAAATTATTGTTTGGCGGATTTCATTGCACCTAAAGATGATTTTATTGGCACATTTGCAGTTACTACAGGCCATGGAATCGAAATCATCGTAAAAGAATTCGAAGATCAGCATGATGATTATAATGCCATTATGGTTAAAGTGTTGGCCGATAGACTGGCTGAAGCATTTGCAGAACGACTTCACGAAAGAGTCCGAAAAGAATTCTGGGGATATGATTCAGATGAACAATTAAATAATGAATACCTAATAAAAGAAAAATATCAAGGTATTCGACCGGCACCCGGATATCCCGCCTGTCCTGATCATGCTGAAAAAGATAAAATCTGGACATTGTTGAATGTTGAGAAAAATACAGGAATTTCATTAACAGAAAGTCGTGCCATGTATCCCGCTGCTTCCGTTAGTGGTTGGTACTTCTCTCATCCTGAATCTCGATATTTTAGTGTAAGTAAAATTGATTTATAAAGAAGACAATTCCCAATTCTGGGAAGATATTTATTTAGATGACGATGCCGGATGGGACTTGGGTGGCCCTACGCCCATATTTGAATCCATGGCCCATTCGATGTCCCCGGGGGAATTGTGTATCATTGGTTGCGGTAAGGGATATGATGCTATCCTGTTCGCCCAGAAAGGGTTTGCAGTGACTGCCATAGATTTTGCACCGTCAGCAGTTAACGCACTTGAAAAACTGGCAAAAGAACACGATGTTAACATTCAAATAATCCAAAGTGATATATTTTCGTTAACAACTGAATACATTAACATTTTCGACTATGTTATAGAACAAACGTGTTTTTGCGCCATCAATCCGGGACGCCGTAAAGAATATGAATCTATGGTGAAGCATATGCTTAAAATCGGTGGGAAGCTGATTGGTTTATGGTTTCCTTTAGATAAAGCAGAAGAAGATGGTGGACCGCCATGGGGAACAACAATTGATGAAGTAAAATCCATTTTTAAATTGGGATGGAAAATTGAGTTGGAAGAATTTCCTGAATTATCCATTGGCCCTAGAAAGGGTCGTGAAAAACTGATTATATTTCGAAAACAATTATAGGATTAAAATTATGAATTACTGGCTTTTAAAATGTGAACCGGATGATGATTATAGTTATAGTGATCTTGAAAAAGATGGGAAAACGGTTTGGGACGGAGTTTCAAATAATTGGGCTTTAACATTTATACGAAAAGTAAAAAAAGGGGATAAAGCATTTATTTATCATACAGGCAACCAACGGTGTGTCGCTGGGATAGCTAATGTGGTTTCGGACCCTTATCCGGATCCCAATGAGAACAATGAAAAATTGGCAGTATTTGATATTACACCAAACCATTCTCTAAAGAAACCTGTTACATTAAAGCAGATAAAAGAAGATAGTCGCTTCAATGAATTTCATCTGGTAAAGTTCAGTCGCCTGTCTGTAATGCCAGTTGAAAAAAAATATTGGGATATGATTAAAGTTTTAGGGAATTAATAGTATTTATTTTTAATCAATGGAAAGAAATTATTTAATTATAACCGCTTTATACGTCCCGTTCCACCT
>OFIZ01000043.1_pt1 | contig 16154 bp, 10 predicted proteins | sample 1540161 | NCBI WGS metagenome assembly OFIZ01 (sample SAMEA104347373, study PRJEB22522) | marine metagenome | biome: marine biome; feature: marine water body; material: seawater | collected 2015-09-01T00:00:00Z | depth 1403 m
GGCCTTATTAGAGTTCAAGATAGAGCCGCTGGAATGGTTGTGGAATATCTCGAACCTAAACCCGGAGAAACGATACTGGATGTCTGTGCAGCTCCTGGAACAAAATCATCCTACATTGCAGAATTATTAAATGGAAAAGGGGATTTTTATATTTCAGATAATAATTCCACAAGAATGGAAAAATTTGAATCCGAATACAAGAATGTAGTCATTGATATAAAAGATGCTGCAGATGATGAATTTCCCAAAGCTGATGCAATCTTGATTGATGCACCATGTTCAGGAACAGGTGTGATTGGTAAGAAACCAGATATTCGCTGGCGTCGATCAATGGACGAAATTTATGATTTTGTAATACTACAGAATAAAATATTAAATAATATGAGCCAGTTTCTTAAACCGGGCGGTAGAATCATCTATTCAACTTGTTCAATTGAACAGGAAGAAAATTGGGGAGTGGTGGATGCTTTTCTTAAATTAAATGAACATTTTTATATGGATATGGAAACAAAGAACATTCCTGGCAGTTGGTTGGATGACAGAGGTGCTTTAGCACCATTTCCTCCAACAAGTAAAACAGATGGTATGTTCGCTGTCAAATTGGTAAATGGATCTAAAAAATAAACTCATACAATATATTTTAGCTTTTGGGGCTATCACATTTTTGATTGCGGGTGTATTCGAATATATACTTATGCCCATGTATACGCGGCATAATACGGGTCAATTTCTCGTTGATGTTCAGGGTAAACAGCTGGAAGAAGCTATTGCTATGATTGAAGCTGAAGATTTTCGTGCTGTGGTAAATGATACCATGTATACGAATAAGTATAATGAAGGAACAGTTATTGACCAATATCCCAAACCCCATCTGAAAGTAAAATCAGGAAGGACAGTTAGATTAAAAATCGCTCATCCAGAAAAATTAGTTTCAATTCCAAATCTCATTGGCCAATCTTTACGTAGTGTAGAAATTACATTGCAGCAGCTAGGGTTGCGGATTGACACAGTGTATTCTGAATTCAATCCTGAATATCCAAATGGAACAATAGCATGGCAGTATCCAAAAGCAAATGATACAATGAAAAAAGGATTGGGGATTCAAATCACACTCAGCAAAGGTTTACCACCAGATTTTTACCAAGTACCAAATGTGATGGGTTTAAGCTTAAATAAAGCAAAAGAATACTTGGCTAGAGCTAGGTTGAAAGTAGGGAAAATTTCATATCATGAAGACCAGGATTTAGTTCCATATACTGTGTTAGATCAATCTATCAGTGAAGGGACAGTCTTGGACAGAGCTATGAAAATAAATCTGGTGGTCAGTGTTTTGGACCTTCAGGATATTTTTAATCAATTTACCAATGATCCTTAGATGATTACTCCAGCAGAACTTAAACGTAAGCTAATTCACCTTTTAAACTTGGTTATTCCTTTTAGCTATGTGTTTATATTTCCAAATAAAGATCAGATGGCAATAATTATGCTCATTTTCGCTCTTATTTTTGTGATAGTTGATTTGACCAGGATGCGTTTGGCGTTTGTAAAAAAGATTTTCGATCATTTTTTTAATTCAATGATGCGTCAACATGAAATCAGCGGTCGCTTTACGGGCGCAACGTGGGTTTTGATAATTTCAGTACCTGTCATTTATCTTTTACCAAAAGAAATTGCAATATTGAGTCTCGTATTTATGTCATTAGGAGATATTGCTGCCGCAATAATTGGCTTATCATTTGGCAAAACTAAAATAGGCAAAAAATCACTTGAGGGTTCCATCGGCTGTTTATTCGTTTGTATTATTGCTGCCCTTATGTTAGATCTCGTCCCATTGATTGTTTCAATAAGCGGTGCAGTAATGGCAACGGTATTTGAGGCGTTACCGATTGATATCGATGATAATATACTGATCCCAATTGGCGCTGGTTCAACGATGGTATTAGCAAGTTCCTTTTTCGTATGACATTTATGTCACCATTACTGTTGTGGGGTTTATTGGCTGCTACAATTCCCATAATCATCCATTTAATTAGCTTAAGTAAAACCAAGGAAATGGAATTTAGTTCTATCCGTTTTCTAGAAGAAATGAAACACGAATCCATTCGTAAACTGAAGATAAAACAATGGCTATTAGTATTATTAAGAACATTGATGATCATTTCATTAGTTCTTATGATCGCTAGACCTACAACTAAAGGTTTTATTTCCAGTTGGTTAAGAGGTGATGTTGATTCCAGGGCAGTGGTCATAATTGATAATTCAGCCAGTATGTCGTTGATAGGTGACAATGGTTCATTACTGGAAAATATAAAACTACAATCTAAATCTCTTATACGAAAACTAGATGAAAAGTCGTTTGTTGAAATATATCAATCAAATCCGATGAAATTAATATATGGCGGCAAGGAAGATCGTGCTCAACGAATTAGTAATGCCATAAATTCAATTTCCCAAACTGCAACGACGGATCAACTTTGGTCTGTTATTATTACAGCAATAAAATCTACTGAACAACATGAAATAAATAAAGAGTGCTTTATCTTCAGTGATCTTCAATCTTTACCAGATACTTCATTTGTGAACCAGTTACAAAATGAACTTAATGAATGGAAGCTATATTTTATTGGACAAGAGACTGTTCAAGATAATATCGGTATTTATGAAGTGCTCCCGGTGAACCAAGTCAAGTTGCCGGATAATTTAATTAAACTGAATACGCTTGTTACAAATGAAAGCAATTTTGAAAAACAAAATGTACCTATTGAATTATACCTAAATAATGAAAGAGTAGGGCAGGTTGTAACAGCGTTCAATCCGGCGAAAGGGAAAGAATTCTTATTTCAGGCTTATCCGGGAAAAAGCGGGGTTATCCGTGGAAAAATGACTATTCCAGCAGATGATTTTGCCTATGACAATGAGCAATCATTTGAATTGTCCATTCCCAAACAAATATCCTGTATGCTGATTGGCGAATCAGTGGAAGATGTATTCTTACTTGAAGAAGCACTTAAATCCATCAGCGGTGAAAATGAATATGTCTACCTGAATAGAAAGATCATGCCAGCCATTGACAAACTTTTCCTCCAACACACCGATGTATTGATTTTACATAGACCCGATAAGATTTCAATGAAAGCTTTGGATGATATTCAGCGTTTTATAGCAAGGGGTGGAGGGTTGATTTGGATCTCTAATACGGATGATATTCAAACTTCCTCCTCAATCGAATCGGCGTTAAAATTACCTTATTACGTCCAGTCTATACATGCCGGTACCGAAGCATTTTATGAGGTTGAGAGAACCCAAACCCAGCATGCACTTTTTGATGAATTGACTGTGCGAAAATTATCTGCAGAACTTCCTGAAGTATATAGTTATACCAGGGTAAGACCCCGATTAAATCAAAATGTTATATTAGCCATGCATAATGGTGATCCATTTTTGATAGAGTACAGATTAATGGGTGGTCATGTATATTATTTTTCGTCACCTTTTGGATTAGATTGGAACGATCTTGCTTTACGAGGGCTTTTTGTTCCATTACTCCATCGCATGTTAATTCTTTTAGCAACGGATGAAAGTAATACGATGCCGGTTTATGCTGGAGAATCAAAAAAGATAATAATGACCAAAGAATTTTTAAATGCCAAATGGGAAGTGTATTCTCCTTCTGGTAGGCAAATACTTTTGATTCCGGATTATAATAAAGAAGTTTTAATTGTTGAAAATACAGATGAATTAGGCTCCTATGAAATCTACGCAAATGGTGAATTTTATACTGCATTTTCCACCCGGCTTGCTCATCATGAGCGCCCCATAAACAGAGTGCCAGGTCAGCTAATTGCCAATACAATTGGGTCGACTCAAGCACAATATATTTCTCCCGGTCAAAGTACATCTACCGTGTTGCAGGATTTAAGATATGGAAAGGCATTATGGCGGAACTTTTTAATCCTAGCTATTATTATATTTTTGATTGAAACAATAATGGGTAGGCCGCGCTCTCACGCAATGAAATCTGAAGACTAATGCAAGATATTGATATAAAAAAGGAAAAAGCACTCATGGTGGGTGTAATTCATGGCAATGTGGATGAAGCAACAACGTATGAACATTTAGAAGAATTAGAATTATTAGCAGACACTGCCGGGGCAGAAGTTGTAGGCCAAGTGACTCAACGGTTGAATAAACTAAATCCACAATTTTTAGTCGGAAAGGGTAAAGCAGATGAAATAGTTGGTCAGGCGGAAGCATTGGGAGCACAACTTATCATTTTTGATAATGATTTAACTCCTGCCCAAGCAAAAAATTTCATGAATTTAGCTGATAATTTAAAGGTGATTGATCGTAGCGCTCTCATACTGGATATTTTTCGTCAACATGCCAGATCCCGAGAAGCAAAAACCCAGGTTGAATTGGCCCATTTGGAATATTTATTACCTCGATTAACTCGACAATGGACCCACTTGGAAAGGCAGATGGGTGGAATTGGAGCAAGGGCCGGGATGGGTGAAACTCAAATCGAAGTTGATCGTCGATTGATTCGTACACGGATTTCAAAATTAAAGAAAGAGCTGGAAAAGATCGATCAAGAAAGGATTGTACAAAGCAGGGGTCGAAAGAAATTTTTCCGTGTTGCGTTGGTGGGATATACCAATGCTGGCAAATCAACTTTAATGAATGCCTTGTCTGCAGCCGATGTGTATGTGCAGGACCAATTATTTGCTACATTGGATACAACCATTCGCCAAGTGGATATAAATAATACTCATCAAATACTCTTAAGTGATACGGTGGGTTTCGTGCGCAAATTGCCTCATGATTTGGTGGCTAGTTTTAGAAGCACATTAAAAGAAGTGATAGATGCAGATCTATTATTACTTGTTTTGGATGCATCATCCCTCCACGTTATAGACCACTTTAAAACAATCAATAATGTTCTCGAAGAAATTACTGCTGGTAATAAACGTAGTTTGATTGTTCTAAATAAGATCGATTTAGTTGAGGATATAAATGCATTGAATCAATTGAAACAATCTTTTACTGAAGCAGTTATGATTTCTGCGCTGGATCAACTGCGGATGGATGATCTTCTAAATTCAATCCAATCCATCATGGATGAGAATTTTCAAACTATAGAAGTAGATATTCCATTTTCGAATGGTAAAATAATTTCTGAAATACAAGCTGATACAGAAGTGCTGGATCGCGAATATTATAATGAAGGTGTGCGAATGACCATTAAAGGACCCAGCAGTAAAATTCAAAAGATCCTTTCCCAGTTAGTATAAAAAAATCCCGACACTTTCGTGTCGGGATTAAAACTTCCCGCATTGAGTGTTTTTCAGGATCATGATTATCATGAGTGGCGGCCTCCCGCCAACAGCAAACTTCCTTTACCCCGGCGAACCAGAGAAGGCCTGCTTTTTGCCGACAGAGTTAGCCTCCAAGGGCAGTTATTGAAGATCCTGAATAACGTATCTCAAGCGGGAAGTTTTAAAAAGCTAGTATAAGTTTATCCGATAGAGTAACCCGAAACAAGGGTTTATCAAAGGGTTCTATTAATTAGTAAACTGATTTTATTTATCTGGGTAGAGACCTGTTTCGCCCTCACTTTTAGCAATAACAACAGCTCCTATGCTGTCACTGGTTACGTTAACCATCGTTCTAAGCATATCCAAAGGACGGTCCACTGCCAGCATGGTACCCACAATAACAGCAACATCCGGATGGTCGCTAATTCCAACGGCATCCAATACCACAAAAATCATTACCAACCCTGCTGACGGGATGGCTGCAGCGCCTACCGATGCTAAAAAGGCAGTCAATACAATGACAAACTGTTGTGCAAGGTTTAAGTCGAAACCGATTGCCTGGGCAATGAATAAAACACCGGCGCATTCATATAATGCAGTTCCATCCATATTAATGGTTGCGCCCAAAGGTAGAACAAAACTGGTTGTTTTATTCGAAACTCCCACTTCATTTTCAACACAATCCATTGTAACAGGAAGAGTTGCTCCTGATGAGCTGGTAGAAAATGCTGTCATAAACGCCGGGGCCATTGCCCTAAAATGCTTGATTGGATTTAGGCGTGTAAACAAATAGAAAATGATCGGTAGCGTTATCATCCAATGAATCAGTAAACCTGTTAGGATTGTGATCATATATAACCCGACTGCTTTAAATAAATCAAAACCAGAAGTAGCCACTGCTTTTGTAATCAAACCGAAAACACCAATGGGTAAAAGTGCAATTATGCCATGTGTGAGTTTCATCATTGCTTGGAAGCCATAATCAAAGAAATGAGTCAGCATTTCCTGGGGTCTACCAGATAGTCGTGTAATTGCAAAACCAAAAACGATTGACCAAAAAATAACACCTAATATATCTCCATCAGCCATGGCTGCAATGGGGTTCAACGGAATCATACGAATGATAATTTCCCCAAGAGATGATGGTTTTTGCAAAGAGCTCTGATCAAATGATTGAACTGAACCGGAAAATTCAACGCCAACACCAGGCTGAATGATATTGGTTAAAATTAATCCGGCTAGAATGGCAAAAATGGATGTTGCAAAATAGTATGCAAATGTTTTCGCTCCCATTCGTCCTAAAGTTTTGCTGTCGCCTAAACTGGCAACTCCGGTTGTGATGGAAAATAAAATTAATGGAACAATAATCATTTTCAATAAGCGCATGAATATTGTTCCCAGCGGTGCAACAAAAAGGGAGTTTTCTTTAAATATCAGGGCAAAGATAGTACCCAAAGCCATGGCAATTAATACGCGCCAGTGAAGTTTCAGTTTATTCATAAGCAAAGTGTCGGTTTAGTTAATAATAAGAATTAAGAACATTTATGTCTATTAGCGTCGTTTCATTAGACGCGGAATTTAGCCTGAACTGGCAAGTTCGCAAATAATCAATCTTCTGTTTTTCGTTTTGCTTCTTCATAGGATTTATAATACGATTCGCCCATTTTGGAAAAGAAGCTTATCCCTGGTTTATCTTTCAATCGTTTAAAGAATGCTTTGGCAATTGTATCAAAGAGGTCTTGGATATTGGCTAATGCAGAACCCAAGTGATGAGCGAGTAGTTTATTCTTCAAGCTGTTCTAAAGCCAATTTTAATTCATTTGTAGGAAGATTACAGGCGAAGTTTTTGCAGACATAAGCTGTGGGTTTTCCATCTATCATCGTTTGTGAATCTGTCCAAGGAGCTATTTTAGTTAAATTTTGTCCATTTTTATAAAGCAGCACTCTATTCGGATTATAAGATTGGCTGATGGATTGGATGAATGAGCGTGTCTCCTCATTTTCATTGCCCACTACGACAACTTCTTTGGCCTCCAAATTGAACATGAATCCGGTTAGCATATTGGTATGTCCCGTTGGCATGCGTTTTATATCCGGTTGGAATGTGCGGATGGTCTTCTCTGCTTTGTCCAACCAATCCATATTACTGGTAATGCGAGCGAGTTTATTCAATACAATCACAGCAACCGAATTACCTGAAGGAATTGCACCATCGTAAGCAGTAATAGCTCGCACAATCAATTTTTCAGTATTATCGCTGCCCAGGAAAAATCCGCCGGCATCATCATTCCAAAAATCTTCTACCATAATATTAGCAAGTTCAATAGCAGCAATTAAGTTATCTGGATTAAAATTGGCTTCATACAATCCCAATAATCCCCAAATCATAAATGCATAATCGTCCAAGTGTGCATCCAGAGATGACGTACCATTGCGATGGCGTTTAAGTAATCGTCCATCATTTCTTCTTAATTCATTGAGAACAAAATCAGCAGATTTTTGAGCCGCAGTTGAATACATTGGATCATTTAAAGCAATACTGGCTTTGGCCATGGCTGTAATCATCAGTCCATTCCAATCTGTAAGAATCTTATCATCTTTTAATGGATGGATTCGTTTTTCTCGGACAATAAAAAGCTTTTGTCGCCAGTGTGCAATTTTTTCATGCAGATTATCAGGAGAGATATCCATGGATTCGGCTATGTACTTTACTCGCTTTTGCAAGTGCAGAATATTCTGTCCGGTTTGCTGACTTGTTGCTTCATCATGAAAATTTCCACCAGAATGGACATTGAAAATTGTATTGAATATTATGCCATCTTCTTCACCTAGGATATCGACTATTTCTGTATCTGTCCAAACATAAAATTTTCCTTCTTCACCTTCGCTGTCGGCATCTTCAGCTGAATAAAATCCACCTTCTTCGCTGGTCATATCTCTTAAAACATAGGTGAAGATTTCCCGGGCAGTCTGACCATAAAACTCATTATGTGTAATTTGATATGCTTCCAAGTAAGCCATGGATAGCATGGCCTGATCGTAAAGCATTTTTTCAAAATGGGGGACCAGCCATTTTTTATCCGTTGAATAGCGATGGAAACCAAATCCAACATGATCATAAATTCCGCCCAGACGCATATTTTTTAATGTTGATTCAACCATGAGTAGTGCTTGGTTATTTTTTGTACGATGATAGTATCGTAGTAAATAAATCAAATTATGGGGTGAAGGGAATTTGGGAGCTTGTCCAAAGCCACCCATATCTCTATCGTAACGCTGAACAAAATCGCTGTAAGCAAGATCTAGACTATTTACTTCAAGGGTCGTACCCAATGTCCGAGTATTTGCTCGAACAAGATACGATTTTACTTGATCGACTGATTTCATTATTTCATCGCGTTTATTTATCCAGGCATCATGAAAAATGGGTAAGAGCTGGAGCATGCCGGGCCGTTGGCCGCCGCCATCTTTAGGAAAGTATGTTCCGGCAAAAAAGGGCTCTTTATCTGGAGTCATTACAATCGTTAACGGCCATCCGCCTCTACCGGTCATTGCTTGGCAAACGGACATATACACATGGTCAATTTCCGGAAGTTCTTCCCGATCTACTTTAATACTTACGAACCAATCGTTCATGAGTTTGGCCACGCTATCATCTTCAAATGATTCGTGCTCCATTACGTGACACCAGTGGCAGGTGGAATAGCCAATAGATAGAAAAATGGGTTTATCTTCTGCTTTTGCCTTGGCAAAAGCTTCTTCGCCCCAAGGGTACCAATCAACTGGATTATTGGCGTGCTGAAGAAGATAGGGGCTTTGTTCATTTGCTAAACGATTCAAATTCTCCTCGTTTCCTTTTCCCGAACATGCTGAAATAAATAACATGCAAAAAATGATATATGTTGTCTTGACTTCATACATAGTACAGTTGGAATTTGCAGACTATAAAATTAATTTCACAGGCACAAGATGAATAAGTTATCTCTAAAATATATAATTTTCAATATTGTTACTTTAATGATGATCTTTTCTATTGGATCATGCAATAAAAAGGCTTCGCTCAAGTTTGAAGTCAAGGGTGTCAATGAGAATAAGAGTTCTGTGCGGCCGAAAATTCCCGGTCCCCGTACATGTTTTTGGTCAAGAGGACCTGTAAGTAAAGATCCGTATGTTAATGTGGCATATCCAGATGCTGGCGTATTTTATTGGCATGCCATGTTTTCTGTACCAGCGGGTGCACAATTACATTTAGAAGGCGAATTTCCACACTCTCGATATATGTCCCTAATCAGTTATGATGAACGAGGTGCACCGGTTAAATCTTTATCTGATTATTTAATTATTCCAAATGATGGCGATGGTGCACTAGATGAAGATGTAACTGTTGTACTAATTCGGAATATGTTAGCTTCATCAAATTTTCCACATGCAATCCAAAATGTAACTGAAATTGGAAAAGAGAAAGAAATAATGGGTTCCTATTTACCAAAATCCAATTATATGATTACTAATATGTTTGAAGTTTAATTTCCATGTATAGAATAAAAAAAGTTAATTAAAAAAAGAATTGCGATGAATCAAACACCATTAAAATATGTTATCATTATCACTGCTCTTGTGGCACTAACCATGTATTTTATTATGATGAATGCAGCAACCTTTCAATTCCATTCTGTCCGAGATGATTTCATGGACTGGCATTTTGCCAATAATCCTACATCAGCTACGTGGATCGGCATCCACGATTACGATGGTGAATTGCCGGACATCAGCACCAAGGGCCGTGAAAAAGAACGCGCTCATTTCCTTGAAGTCAAAGGAAAGCTGGAAGCCATCGATTCTGAAACGCTAAATGACAATGATCGTATCGACCGCCAGATTTTATTGGATATGATTGAATCGAGTTTTTTCAACATGGATGAGTTGCAGAGTTTTTCCTGGAATCCAATGCAATACATGTGGGGATTAGGTTACGCCTACGAGAGCCTGCTGGCCTACGATTTTGCCCCAGTGGAAGAACGGGCAGATAATTTATCTCGTAGGTTTTTGGCCACATCAGAATACTTGGCTCAAGCACAGGAGAATCTGGTGGAATTTTCTAAACCCCATTTAGAAACGGCTGTCAAGCAGGCAAAGGGGTTAGCCGGAATGTTTGATGCTACCGTCCCGGAAATGGCTGAACAATTGCAGGATGATTACCGCAAGAATTTTGAACACAATGCGGAGCTGGCAAAACAGGCCTTGGAAGAATTCATTACATTTTTGGAAAGCCATCAGCACAACGATTCATTTCGGGATTTTCGTATTGGCCGACAACTCTATAATAAAAAATTATTTTATGCCCTGAAGGAAGGAATAACCGCACCGGAGGTTATGGAGCGAGCCGAACGTCATTTACGCGTAGTTCAGAATGAAATGTTTGTATTGGCAGAGCCATTATACAGTGAATGGTTCGGGGAAGAGCCAGCTACGGATACCCATGAAGATAAATTGAAAATGACACGAAAGGTATTGGACCGTATAGCCGAAGACCATGCACCCCGGGACAAGGTGGTGGAAGCGGCGCGGGAAACCATCGCGGAATTGGAGCAGTTTATCCGGGACAATGACCTTTTAACATTAGATGATTCTAAACCATTGGAAATTCGGGAAACACCGGAATATCAGCGGGGCGTGAGTGGAGCTTCTTTGCAGTCCCCGGGACCTTTGGAAAGCAACTTGCCTACTTTTTACAACGTATCTCCCATCCCTGAAGACTGGACAGATGAACAAGCGGAATCATTCCTGAAAGAATACAATACTATTTCCATGAAAATCCTGTCCATACACGAAGCACTGCCGGGGCACTACGTGCAACTCTATTATGCCAATCGCCATCCATCGCTAGTGCGAGCATCATTTGGCAGCGGAGTTATGATAGAAGGCTGGGCTCATTATACAGAAGATATGATGGTACGTGAAGGCTTTGGCTCAGGAGATCCGCGATACAGCTTGGTGGAAAAGAAATGGAAGCTTCGTGGAATATCCAATGCAATTATTGATCAAAAAATTCACGCAGAACGTATGACGGAACAGGAAGCCTTGGACCTGATGATTAACGAAACTTTCCAGGAAGAATCCGAAGCCAATGGAAAGTGGAGACGAGCCCAATTAACATCAGCGCAACTTTCCACATATTTTACTGGATATATTCTCTTTTTGGAATTGCTGGAGGATTATAAAGATCAGGAAGGAGATGGTTTTAACATTAAAAATTTCCACGAAGAATTGCTGTCCTACGGATCCATTCCCATCCGCTATATCCGCGAAATGATGATAGATGATTAGTGTCATCCTAATCGAACGTAGTGAAGGATTTCAAGCGCTTGTTCAACAACATACCCTTGAGATTCTTCCCTCCAAAGGCGGACAGGCACTTCGTTCTGAATGACTGTATAAAATGACTTATTTAGTAATAATTCTGATCTATCTCTTCACGCTGATCGGTGTGGGGATCTATAAATCCAAAAAGATCAAAACCCAGGCTGACTTTGCCGTGGCGGGGCGGAGCCTTTCACCATGGGTCCTAGTAGGTACCATGCTGGCGACGTGGATCGGTACCGGCTCTATTTTGGGAAACGCCGGTAAGACCTACGAAACGGGCATGGCGGCGCTGATCTTGCCCATCGGCGGAACATTGGGCATTATTTTACTGACACGAATTGCCGGAAAAGTCCGCAGCTTCGAAAAATTCACCGTGCCGGAAATTATCGGCGATCGCTACGGCCCGGCGGCACGATTATTGAGCGTTATTGCTTTGGTCATGGCCTACATGGTCATCGTGAGCTATCAATACAACGCCGGCGGCGCCGTCATTTCAACCATCCTCACGGATGAAAGCGGCGTCTCTCTGATCTCCATCGAAATGGCCACCATTATTGCCGTGGTGTTCATCATCGCTTACACCATGCTGGCGGGGCTGGTGAGTGTGGCCTATACGGACGTGGGCAATGGTATTATCATGACCGTTACACTATTGATTGCATTTCCTATTTTATGGATAAAGGCCGGAGGCTGGAGCGGCATGGAAGTTGCCTTTACAAGCATGGGCAAGAGTCAGCATATGCAGTTTTTTGGCGTGTATTCAGGGCTGGACATTATCAATTTTTGCCTGCCGCCGTTCTTGCTGGTCCTGGGCGATGCCAATATGTACCAGCGCTTCTTTGCCAGTAAGGATGCTGCAGGCGCCAAATTTGCCACCACTATTTTGGTTGGAGCAGTGCTGGTGGTTGAACTGCTCATCATTGCTTCCGCTTGGGTCAGCGCCTCTATGATCCCCGATGCAGAAGTGGGCAAGCATGTGTTGATCTACGCGGCCCACCAATTATTACCAACGTTTTTAGGTGCCATCATGATGACCACTATTGTAGGGATCATTATTTCCACAGCGGACTCTTTTCTGCTGGTGCCGGCCACCACGCTCATGCGGGATGTGTATTTGAATTATATTAACCCCAAGGCATCAGAAAAAAAGATAGTCCTCTTGAGCCGGCTTTTGGTTTTGGCTCTGGGGATTGTGGCCTTCATCATGTCCAAGGGCTTTGCGGAATCGGAAGGCTTTTTCGAACGGGCTCTTTACGCCTATACCATATACGGTGCGGCCATTACCCCGGCCTTGGTAGCGGCTCTGTTTTGGAAAGATGCAACCAAGGAAGGCGCCGTGGCGTCAATTCTTTCCGGAACAGTCGTTACGTTGTTATGGAAAGAAGTCCCGGTCCTGTGGTCGTGGCTGCCGGCGGGCATTTATGGCTCTGTGGATGAGGTGTTGCCGGCCATTTGCTGTTCAGTCCTCGCTTTAGTGTGTGTGAGTTTGTTGACGAAAAAATAAATCGTTTTTTTGCAAATTTTGTTGTAACCTTTCCAAAATTGGAGAAATATAATTTATGTCTGGTAAAAAATTAACTGGATTATGCTTACTCTTTGGTATTCTTCTTGCAAAGGGCCCAGCTTCAAGAACTCCTCACCAACCTTTACCCGACGAAGAACATACCATTTGGGACGGCAACACGATTTCCAATGTCCATGGAAACCATGGCGATTTTACCAGTTATCATATGACAGGAGAAGGCGGACTCGAATGGCCGAAAGGGGAAGATACCCGAGCTGTTTTTACATCCGGGCTTTGGATCGCCGCCGGTAAAGTGAATGGGGTAGATGATTTGAGAGTTTCTGTGGCAGAATATGTTTCACAATTTGTCCCGGGAAAAATCGATGGTGATGACGGCCATATTTATCGCATGCATAAGGTAGAGATCGATGCGTTCCTAAATAATGACTGGGCTACATATTCCACCATGACATTAATGCTGCCGGAAACCATTATTGATGGCAGCAATGTATACACTCAATTAACAGAAACAGCTTTACCAACTGCTGATTTTATGAACTGGCCCGTTGACATGGGTGCACCCTGGATTGATGGCAATGGTGACGGTGTGTATAATCCACCCGATGGAGACTATCCGGACATAAAAGGCGATATGTACCACTGGTACGTGATGAATGAGGCGGATTCAGTTTCTCATGCTCAATATTGGGAAGGGGATTACATGAATTTAGATGTGCGCGTGGCCATGTACGGTTTCAACCTCCAGGGGCCCTTCAGTAATACGCAATTCATGGAATGGGACATTACCAATGCCGGCAGTGACACTCTCGATTCCATGTTCGTCAGTTATTGGTCTGACGCTGATGTGGGCAGTCATTCAGATGACTATGTGGGAATGGATACAACGTCCATGTTCATTTATAGTTATAATGATGTTTATGATGCTGCATATGGATCTACACCCCCGGCAGTAGGAACAACGATCCTGCAAACCCCTGCGGTGCCCTCGACTGGTGATACAGCATTTGTGGATGGCAATATGCTCATCGATCACAGGAATGTGCCCATTTATTCCGGTATCTGGTATGGCGGAGGAATCTCAACATACAGTGATCCAAATACTGCTATAGAAGTGTACCGTTATATGAATGGCCTCATTGGTAATACAGGTGATGAATACATGGATCCAGAGGGCAACCCATCCCGGTTTGTATATACGGGAAACCCCTATACCGGCGAAGGCTGGATCGATTCCTGGCTTACTGATAAGCGCCAGCTGATCACCACAGGGCCTTTTAAAATGTATCCCGGGGATACGGTTGAATTAGCCGCAGCCACGCACATCGCCCAGGGTATGTCCAACCTCCAATCGGTGGCTGCTTTACTAGCTGAAGTTCCTCTGGTCATTGCTGCCTGGAAGACCCAGTTCAGCAATATGATCGCTTACCCGGAGATATCAAACCTATCCAACCCGCCTGACAATACAGAATCCACCGGGCCTTTTGATTTTTCCTTCAGCATTATGGATACCACAGGATTCTGGTCGGGAAATAGAACACTGCACTACACCATTGACAGCATAAACACCGTATATTCCACGGAATTAGTCCAGGATTCCGGCTTTGTCTATTCGGCAACGGTAGACGGCTGGGCAGGCATGGTGGGTGATCACATTTTCAAGTATTATGTCGAAGTTTTATCCGCGGATACCATGAATGCCTTTTGGCCATCGGGCGCACCATATAATTATATGACATTCATATTCGGCCCCGATACCACAGCGCCTGTCATTTTAGAGTCAGATTCCCTTGCAGATATTCATTATCTCCTGCCCTTAAATAAACAGGTTGCTGTTACAGCGTACGACCAGCGGTTTGGGCTTGGTGAAGTTGCGTTTAACTGGCAGGTAAATAGCGGTGCAGTGTCTACAACACAATTGGAGTTTGTGGAACTTATTCCCACAGGCGAACCGCTGGATTATTTTGAACAATGGCGGGGAGAGATTGAAATATTTACAGGCGCATTGGGTGACACAATAACCTATTGGTTCACTGCAAGTGACACCAGCAATGGAGCAAATGTAGCGGAGACTGCCCGGAACTATATGATCGCTGGGAATGTGGTCATAATCGGCAACTGGGAGATGGAGGACGTCCAGGACTGGCAATTAGGTCCTTTCTGCTCTTTATCAGAGTTTAACGTTGAAAACTTCGCTTTATGGGATCGGGTCATTTCATTGAATATACCCGCCTCTAGCGATGCCACAGCGGATACGCTCACCTATTTGCGTGCCCTCGATCTTTCTAATATTGGACAGTTATGGCTGCGGACACCTATGATCTTTGCCCGGGAAGATGCAGGCCACCGGCGCATAATTGAACTATCCACAGACGGAAATAATTGGCAGATTCTTGATGAAGTGGATTGGCCCACTATGTCGGCCTATTACGCCAATTATGCGCTTCATGATTTTGCCGGAGAGGAAAGTATATATGTACGTTATAGGGGCATCCGCGGTGATGGTTCGTTGGACTGGTACTTGGATGATATTCTGCTCCACAGTGATTCTACACTTTTGAGTATTGACGACGAATTAATTATCCCCAAAAAATTCACCCTCCACCAGAATTATCCTAATCCCTTCAATCCCGTTACCACAATTCGATATGATTTGCCCATCCAGACCGAAGCAAAGTTGACTATTTATAATGTATTGGGCCAAGAAGTGAACATACTGCTTAATCAAACAATGAATGCCGGAAGTCACGCAATCAAATGGAATGCAGCCAACATATCCAGCGGGATTTATTTTTACAGGTTGGAAACGCCCGAAAAACAGATAACGAAAAAGCTGGTGGTGCTGAAGTGAAATTGTCTCGAACTGTTGTCTTAATTCTGCTCACAGCAGTCTATGCCTTCCTCCCTGAAGGCCACCAATCGCCATCGGTCAGTCGATCTGTTAACCACGAGAA
>OFIZ01000045.1_pt1 | contig 15391 bp, 11 predicted proteins | sample 1540161 | NCBI WGS metagenome assembly OFIZ01 (sample SAMEA104347373, study PRJEB22522) | marine metagenome | biome: marine biome; feature: marine water body; material: seawater | collected 2015-09-01T00:00:00Z | depth 1403 m
TTTGATATGTTTTTCCATGAACGCTCCTTTAAGCTGATTAATCTTTGCCGTAGTTTACGTTATGGATTTGGTCAAATTAAACATGTATCAGCGATTAAGGGATTTTGAAATACCTGCTTCTATTCTTGATGAAATTTTTGCAAATGAAGATGATTTAGAAATTTTGGAAACCAATTGGGAAGAATTGGAAAATAACGGCATGACCAGCGATGAAATTGCGGCTGAAATTGCAAAAATGATTTTTGAACAGCTCGATTACACTCCTAATCAATTGGCCGATGAAAATGAATAATACACACCGCATCACCCTGGTGAGCTTTCTTGCCTATTTCGTAATGTCAGGAATGCTGGCGCCCATTGGCATCATTTCCGGTTCTATGTCAGAGGCCTTTGATTTACCCCTTACAGAAATAACAGCGGGGTTCAGTTGGTTAACCTTCGGAATTCTCGCTGGCGCTGTTAGCGCGTTATTTCTGTTCAACTGGGTTCAGCTAAAACAGCTGATGTTAATCCTCTATACGCTGGTAACTGTTAGCATTGTGCTACTTTTTTTCCAGAGTGAAATAACCCTCATCTGGCCAATACTAGGTCTTATAGGATTATGTACAGGTACCGGTCTTGCCGGCGCAGCGCTGATAATTTCCAGAACCTATGATAGCGACCGGCGAGCGTCAATGCTGGTTATCACGGATGGCTGGTTCAGCCTTGCCGGTATCGTTTGCTCATGGATTGCGATTTATTTGGTATCACACCAGTTTCACTGGTCTGGCAGTTATCAATTTATCGCGCTCATCGTGAGTAGCATGCTGTTTTTGTTATTTATCTCTCATCTACCCAATACCAAGGTACAGGCAGATAAACAAAGCTCCAGCGAACCCTGGCCCCCTGGCGTATGGTTGTGTGTCCTGGCACTGTTCCTGTTCACACTGGGACAGAATTCGATATTGTGGTGGTTGCCCACATATGCTGAACAATTTCTTAACGCTCCACGTGAACAGGCCGGAAGTTTGGTAAGCCTGTTCTGGAGTGGCATGTTTGCAGCGCAACTTTTTGTTGCATGGTGGGTACTGAAAATCGGCGTTCAAAGACTGGTTATCATTGCCGGGTTGTCTACTGCTTTGGGCTCTGTGTTTATGTGGGCCTACACTGATATTGATGGGCTGGTAATACTTGCCCTAGTGTGGGGCTTTGCAAATCTTGGCTTGTTAAAACTCACTCTGTCACTGGCGACCCAGATGTTAAAAGTACCATCAGCGAGACTGGTATCTGGCTTACTTATGGGTGCCAGTCTGGGCACCGCGATAAGTCCCTGGCTTACCAGTCAAATTGTCGAGGCTACCAATACCCGTTTTATCCTGCAGTTTGGTACCGGTTGCTACTTTGTGTTATTCGCGCTGGTGTTCTGGGCCAGTCGTCATTACCACGCTAATTCTGCTGATCAACTGGCATGAACGTCCAAACGGTAGATTTTCAGTCAGATTCAGCGGGCAAGCAGTTTGCCCAATCTCTGCATGACTCCGGGTTTGTAGTTCTTAAAAACCATCCGGTCAGCCAGCAAAAGCTGGACCGCCTGTACCATGCCTGGTTTGAATTTTTCCAGAACAATGAAAAACAGGACTATCTATACGACCCGGAAGACAAAAATGGTACCCAGGAAGGTTATTTTCCGCTAAAAGTTTCAGAGACCGCAGTGGGCGCATCTAGCAAAGATCTGAAGGAGTTTTTCCACGTTGTACCCGGTGCTCCTCTCCCCTCGGCACTTGAGCAGGACATACTGGAATATCGCGAGGAAATATTGCAATTGGGCAGCACCTTGCTTGGCTGGATTCAGAACAATGCACCCCTTGAAATTCGCACTGGATTTTCCGAGCCTCTTTCCACTGTATTATGCCCCACAGCCAGCCTGTTACGTGTACTGCACTACCCCCCGCTGTCGGGTGAAGAAACAGCAGGTGCTGTGCGAGCAGCACCCCATGAAGACATTAACCTGATTACCATTCTACCGGTTTCACACCAACCGGGTTTACAGGTAAAAACCTTGAGGGGTGAATGGTTGAACCTGGAAACCAGCACAGGTGAGCTTATTGTCAACATTGGCGATATGTTAGAAAAAGCCAGTGATGGATATTTTCCATCCACGACTCATCAGGTAATCAACCCAGTAGATGCTGAAGAAAACATTTCACGTATTTCCATACCCTTTTTTCTAACGCCCCATCTTGAATTTGTCTTGTCTGATAGTTACACTGCTGGAAGTTACCTTGATGAGCGCTTGAAACTACTTAACCGTTAGTCAGAGTCTGGATGTACAAAGACAGCGCCTTTTCGGCATCTACTGCAACACATATCTGGCTCTTCGAATCAGATTTTTCCTCAAACACTGTTTTACCTACCTCCTCCCCGCTCTCTACAACATCAATTTGCCCCGAAAGCGTGGAGTAATACTGCGGCCGAAGCAGATAGGCAACTGCGCTTGAGTCGTGTACCGGACACTCAAATTTGTTGCGGGTTTGTTTATGAAAGCCCAGATAATACCGGCTTATGGCATGGACAAATGCTCCGGCCTTTCCTGCATCTTGTTTAAGAACATCAAAGAAGTTTGATCGCGCAACAGTTTCTTCTGTTACGTCCAGGCCAACAATTGTCATATTAAACCCAGCACTAAAAACGCGTTGAGCAGCGGGTGCATCCCCCCAGATGTTGGCCTCCGCTACCGTTGTCACATTACCTGTATGGCCGTTAAACCCGAAGGCTCCCCCCATCACTACCAGCTCTTTTACAAGCGTGGAAAGTTTTGGAAATAACTCAAGTGCATGCGCAAGGTTAGTCATACGTCCTACTGCCACAATTGATATCTCGCCGGGACTGGCTGTGACAATGTCAACAATGGCCTGGGCACCGATTTTGGTCTCTGCCCTGGAGAGTGGGTCAAGTATTTCTATACCCCCAAGGCCATTTTCGGCATGTACAAAATCGGGGTATTCAGCCTGATAATCCGCATTTTTTGCGACAGAAAATGGGCACCCTGCCCCCCTGAAAACCGGGGCAGAAATCTCAAATAAATCCTTCATGTATAGAGCATTACGCGTAGTAGTTTCTATACTGGCATTGCCAAAGCCAGAAATTACCGCCTGTAAGTCCACTTCCGGAGAATAGTGCAGAAACAGCAGAGCCATTGCATCATCAATACCAATATCTGTATCAAAAATTACTTTTTTCATTATGCCCCTGATCAATTCACAGAGGAAAATGAATAAATAGTGACTTTACTTTTTACCATTATTTCAGGTAAAATTAATATTTTCTGCTTTTGACTATTTCGTAACTCCTTCAATACACTTTTCCCTGCATTTAATAGATTTTTTTCATATACTTGAGATTGTAATAACACCTCATACAAATTATCATTTTCATTTCGGACAGACTGTAAACCATATGCTCTGATGACATCCATCATATAATATTCATGATCAGATTTTATCACCCATTCGATTCGTGTACATAATAGGTTGAAACGATCCAATATATCTTGATCAACTAAATTATCCTCGGCTGTAAGACTTAAAACTAAAGCGCCCCAAATGAAAACGATTCTCTTCATTCAAGTCCCATACTTCTCATGAAAGCATCAGAGTTTGAATCTCTACCCAAAAACTCTTTCACCAGCATTAAGGGTTCTTCCATACCACCTTTTTCTAAAATAATTTTACGATAGCGCATACCCTGTTCCGCATTCATAATTCCTTTTTCTTCAAATATGGAGAACATGTCCTGGGCATACACTTCAGACCATTTATAGCCGTAATAAGCAGCTCCATAGCCATTTAAATGTCCAAAGGCTGCTTCCATGTGCGTTCCATCCTGATAGGGATAAAACGTAATCTCATTCTGTAATTGAGCAACAATTTCCGTAGTTGAAACGTCTCCATCAGGATCGTAACCATCATGGAGTGTAAAATCCAAAACACCGTAATAAACCTGTTGCAGAGCTTTTGTGCCGGAATTCACATTTTTAGCAGCGATCATTCTATTCAGCAATGCGCCCGAGATGACATCTCCCGTTTTATAATGCTTTGCAAAAAGAGATAATGATTCTTTCTGCCAAACCCAATTTTCCAACATTTGCGATGGCGCTTCCACAAAATCCCGTGCAACGGAAGTACCGGCATAACTCATAAGCGGTGCTTGAGTCAAAACACCATGGACCAAATGGCCGAATTCATGAAAATACGTTTCCACATTATCATGGGTGAGTAACGATGGCTGAAATTCTGTTGGTTTTGGGAAATTGCAAACTAATGCAGTTGCGGGTAGTTGATACCCATCTGCAGTCATCTTTCCCATGGTAACCGAGAAGGCAGCGGCATGTCCGTATTTATTTGCACGAGGAAACATATCCAAATAAAAGCGTCCAATCATTTCTTTGGTTGATCTGTCAAATACTTCATACATCAACACATCTTCATGCCATACAGATGGATTTTCCACTTTCTTAAATTCGACATTGAATAACTGCTGGTAAACTGTAAAAAGACCTTCCGTTACATTATTAAATTCAAAATATTGCCGGACTTCTTCCGGATCAAGATTGAAATTTTCTTTGAGGACAAGGTTTTCATAAAATCCAGCTTCCCACACATGTATGACATCTGCATTCGTGCCCGTTCGACTGGATTTGATTTTCAGCATTTCAGCTATGTCCATCTCCCCTTTAGCACGTAGTTTATCTTTCAAGTCGTTTTCAAAATTCCATACATTTTGTGGATTTTTTGCCATTCGGTTTTCCGTGCGGTATTCAGCATAAGATTCATACCCAAGCACATCAACTAACTCACGGCGTTTGCGAATAATATTATTCAATACATCCAAGTTGGAATCCACAGCACGATTATTGAATTTGAATTTCAACTTTTTCCGTACATCGCCTGAAATTGCGTAATCCATAAAGGGTACGTATGACGGATAAGACATATCAATAGCATAAGACCCATTAGTTTGAAGTCGCTCTTTTTGATAATTTTCCGGTAATCCTTCAATTTCTATCGCTGAAACAAAAAGAGTATCCTGGTATTCAGAAATATTTTTACTAAATGCTAAACCCAAGTAAGCTAATTCACTAAATATTTTCTTTACTTTATCCCGTTTATCTTTTGGCAGACTAAAACCACTACGCTTATAATCGAGAAGTGTATCATCGATAAATTTTTTCTTATATCCGGCAAGTTGTTGGGCTTCTTTTGATTTTGAATAGGCAACAACAGCGTTATATAAATCTTCATCAAGTGCAAGATCCGTCATGTATTTCTGAATGGTTTGACTGGAAGCAAGACCTTCATCACGAATATCTTTATTTGTATGTGTTGATCCCATGAGATAACCCGGGCTCCAAACACTTTCAATAGCTACATAAATATCATCCATTTTTACCATCGTATTGTCAAATGTTCGATCAGTGTTCGAAATGGCAAGTATTTTATCCAAAATTGCATCTGCCGATTCAATGGCAAATTTAGTGGCACGCTTGATGTGTCCCGGCCGTAGGTTTGAAAAATCTTGGACATCATTAAAATCTATTACCAATGGATTAGCCGATGGTTTCCGTACTTGAGGATTTTCCAAACGTTGAACAACCAACCCAATTGCCAGAACTACAAAAACAAGTGTAAATATATTTTTATTCATTATTTTTCTTTCCTGCGAATCTCCCTTTGCCACCAAACCAACAGAGGGTGATGTTTTTGAAGTCACCCAAGACTATAACGGTGAAAAAATTTACCATCCAACAGCGGTGACAATTGAATGGTCAAATATAACGATTAAAAACTTTAAAGAATTTCTCGTGGAACGTTCAATTACTATTGGAGATAGTACGGTCTGGGAAGAGCGTGCTCGAATTTTAGATTCGCTATCCACAGTTTATACAGACACTATAGACGATGATGCTACATTTCAATATCGCGTGCAGATTGTAGATAAAGATGATCAGTTTATAGTTGCCCATTCAGAACCACTTATTGTTCCAAATGTGCAAGCGCTTCGAGTGCCAAACGATTATGAAAATCCACAAAATGCGTTTGATTCAAAATTCATTGATGACGGAGATACAGTAAAAATATATCCGGGCCTTTATCAAGGGCATTTTGAATTCATGGATAAAGATGCGGTTATTCGCGCAATAACGATTCCGGAAATAACCTTGTTTGGAGCAGATGTTGGGCTGGGTTCTGTGGTAAAAATGAATCGAGGCATATTGGAAGGTCTTACGATTATTGGTGGTTACGCTCTTTCTGGCGGTGGCATTTTTGCTGAAGGAACTGCAGTAATAAAAAATTGTATTATCAGGAGAAATAGAGCTGTAATCAATGAAACTGCAAATATACAGATTTACCCAAACGGAATGGGTGGAGGAATATATTTAAAGGAAGATGCGAAATTAATTTCCTGCCGAATTACCCGTAATCATTCCCAGCGGGAAGGCGGTGGCATTTTAACAGATGGAAACAATGAAATTTTAAACTGTACGATTGATAATAATAATATATATTCAGCGTATGTGGGCGCAACCTATAGCGGCGCCGGATTACACCAGGAAGGGGGGGTGTTGGTGGTGCGCAATACCAAGTTTAAACGAAACAACACGCAAGGTTTTGGTGCTGCTATCAATAGTAAAGCAGTTATTGAGGTTACCAATTGTTTGTTTGAGAAAAATAAAAGCGGCGGTGGCGGTGGATTTATAGTTGGCAATACAAGCAGAGCGGATATTATGAATTGTGTATTTTTCAGAAATAGAACATTTAGCTCAACTTATAGCGGAGCTATTGTTAATTTTGGAAATGTATCTATATTAAACACAGTTGTGTGGAAAAACGGCGGTGAAATAGATTACAGACTGTATCCTCGATCTGCCACCTATACTGACAGCGATGAATTTAGAGTGCAGTCCGGTACGGGAAACATTAACACAGATCCTTTTTTTGAAAACCCATCAAATGGGAATTTTCACCTTAAGTCGGATTCTCCATGTATAAATGCAGGCAATACCGATAGCATATATAATAATTCAAACGGCTCACGCAATGACATGGGTATCTATGGCGGGCCCTATGGCGATGATTGGTAGGGAAAAAATAATATATTAACTTCCGTTAGATTTATACTCTCTTCACCGCTGGAGACTTCTTTTTCACTATAGGATCTGTCCCCCACTACAATGACTTCTTCGCCTTTTAAAACGGCTGGATTTAACCCAATCCATATATTCCCAGGTTTTAACACAACAATAGTTCGCATTTCATAACCAATATGAGATGCTTGAATCCTGATTGGATAATGATCTGTCCATTCCAAATTGAAGAAACCGGCTGTATCGGTAACCGTTCCTATGTTTGAATTTATAATAGTTAAATCCACACCAACGATTCCAACGCCCGTGCGAATATTAACCACCTTACCGGTTGCAGGAATTCCTGTTTGGCAAAAAACAAATGCGAATAAACAGAAAGAATGAACTCTCTTATATATTTTTACCATAAAATAAATGAATACATTGTGTCATGTGTCCTCTAAAATTTAATATTCCAAACGTTATACATGATACATGTTTGAAAATTCGGATAAAAAATTAAAAAATAATTTAATTGGTACATATTAATATTTTTTCTATTTTCAACGGCTGATAACGAATCCCTGATTACGTTAGATCACTTGTGATCAATGATTACAATAATTAATAAGCCAATAAAAAACTGGTTTATAATCATTAAACAAAAACAAGAGGTTAGTTCATGAAAAAGCTACTCACTTTAATAACAATGGCAATTGTCGTTGTCCCAACAATGCTCCTATCTCAATCCGGCGGGAAGGTTTCCGGAACGATTTTGAATGAAGAAGGATCTCCTCTCGGAGGTACGAACGTCATTATTGTAGGAACCACCTATGGGAGCGCTTCTGATGAAAATGGTAAATATTTCATATTAGATGTTCCTGTCGGCACTCACTCTGTTCGTGTAGATTATATTGGATATAAAAGTGTTACTGTGAAAAATGTGAATATTTCCGAAAATTTAACAACAAATCTGGATTTTTCACTAGAAGTGGCTGCTCTTGAAGGAGAAGCTGTTGAAATTATTGCTGAAAGACCGATTATTAATACATCTGCAACAAACACAACTCGAATAATTGATAAAGATATTATCCAAAATATTGCTCTTCGAGGCATTGAAAACCTAGTGGCGTTGCAAACGGGTGCGGTCAGCAGCGGCGGTCAAATTTATGTTCGCGGCAGTCGAAGCGGCGATATGGCATATTATGTTGATGGTGTTTATACTGTAAACCCTTTTACGCTTTCTAATACCGGCGTGGTCAGTACGAACGCTATGGAGCAGATTTCATTCCAATCCGGCGGTTTTGATGCGCAATTTGGAAATTCAAATGGCGGCGTGGTAAATACAACCACACGAACCGGCGGTGAAGCAGTTTCCATGGGTGTTGAATTTGTAACAGATCTTGGAGCTGCTGCAACCGTTGACAAAGATGAGCTGCATAGTTATGGTTACCAATTGATGAGCTTTGATGTGGGCGGTCCTTTAGGAGATAAGATCAGATATTTTGGTAGTTTTGAACGCATCACCATGGACGATGCAAGTCCATCCGTTTCTTACTATCCATCCATAGAGCGAGCCGAAGGAGATTCTGCTGCAGGCGCCGCAGCTGAGTCTGTTGAAGCTACAGTATTGGTCGACTTCACGAGTGATTCCACCTCTATAATTTATTCTGATTATAAACGTTTATACGGCCCCAAAGATAATGCCGGGCTAACTCGTGATTTAATGACCGGGAATATAGTTTTTGATATGGGAACGATCAAAGTTAAAGCCGGTGGTTCGTTTACCAAGAAAAATTCGCGGGGAGACCTGGGTGAAAGTATGACAATGAGCCAGGGAGATTATCCTTATACATATACACTTTTGAACTCTGCAAATACTCCTTGGTACGAATCTGCGACTAAATCCGGGTATGCCAATTTTACTCTGCGGTTAGGCTCAACATCATTTGCAAAAATCAACCTCAGTTATTATAACTATGCCCGGGAATATGGTGACAATCGCCATAAAGGCAATATAAGGGATTATGGCAACCCGGACATTGCCGGTAATGAAGCATTAATTAATTGGGGTAGAAACCCTCTTGCTGTAGAGGATTTTGCGTATTTTACTAATTTTGGCAGTGTCTATGATGAATATCGAATAAATAATATCAGTTATATTGGAGCAAAAGCTGATTATCTTAATCAAATGGGTAGTCATGAAATAAAAACCGGTTTTGAATACCGGAAACATACCATTCGGGACTATCGTTTGGCTCAGCCTATGGAAATTGCCGATGGTTATGACAAGGCTTCCCAGTCCGGTCAAGATGTAAATGATCCGACCTGGTTATATACGTTGTACAGGAATGCATATACAATGAATATTGGATATGATCAACAAGGTAATGAGGCTGATAGTTATGATGCAAGCAAAGGCACTACAGCCCCCGGGGAACCGGTGATTATGGGCGCGTATATTCAAGATAAGATAGAGTTAGAGGATCTTGTATTGAGTATCGGTTTACGGTATGACAGTTTTAACTTTGGGTCAGAGGCTCCGGCAACCTGGGATGAAATTTTTCTGGATAATGGTCGTATTGATCATAATGCATCAGGTTATAAAACAGTGGATTCATATACGTATATTTCGCCACGAGTTGGTGTCACATTCCCAGTGACAGATAAAACAGTTCTGCATGCGCAGTATGGAAAATTTGTCCAGCATCCCATATTGAATAGGTTGTATTTATCCGATTCTCATTTTGCAGCAAATTTGAGCCAGGGGAATATGACCGTATCTCCAAATGGAGGTTTAAAACCGGAAAAAACAACGCAATATGAAATTGGTTTTGCACAGCAATTCGGAAATTTTGCGGCCATTGATTTGACCGGTTATTATAAGGAAGTCCGTGACTATACCTCTATGTCCAATCACGTAGGATCGACGGTTAATGGAGCAGAATTTAGTTGGGCCCAGTATGAAAATGGTGACTATGGTGTGGTGAAGGGACTGTCCGCCGCTTTGAAAATGCGCCGGATGCGCGGTGTTTTAATTGATATGAACTACACAATACAGTGGGCAAACGGAACTGGCTCTGATCCGCAAACGAACTGGAATGTTGCTTGGATCGGTGATGATTATCCAACATCAATTAATCCGCTTGATTTTGATCAGAGGCATACGGGATCAATTATGGTCGATTACCAGGCAGGTAAAGTTGCCGGTTTATTTGATTTAGGTATTAATGCCTTATATCGACTTGGCAGTGGCACAGCTTATACGCCATCGGTGATGCAGTCAGCTGTTTTTGGTCGAAGTTGGTACGCGCCTGTTGCTGGTATAAACTCCAGTTATAAGCCGTGGACTTCAAACTTGGATATTAGAATCAATCTCTCTGATTTAGCCGGAACGGGTGTATCGGCTTATATTCTTATACTGAACGCCCTGAATACAGAAAATGTCAATAATGTGTATCCGGGAACAGGTTCAACGGGAGAAGATGGTTGGATTGAAACAGCTGAGGGACAAATATGGTCTAAGGGGAATGTTATAGGCTCGACCTTTTACGAAGATCGTTTGAAAAATCCCAGCCGCTGGGAGAGCCCGAGAATGATTCGCGTTGGTTTAACGTACAGCCTGTAATTTCAATAAACAGAGGTAACAAAAATGAAAAAAAATCTATTCATTAAACAGATTAGAAGCATATTATTCTTTTCTTTTCTTTTCTCCATTATGACCACAGGGTTAATAGGAGAAAAGAGAGGCGGCAGATTAAATTTGCCGGGCCCATTATACAAAGCAGATGCCGGACAGTTTGATGGTAATCGAATACGCGATGACTTGGAAAACAATGGTATGCTTGTATCCCATCGGATTACAGGTCATTCGGGAATGGAATGGCCTAAGGGTTCCCATCTCTACATTAACTTTGCTTCAGGACTCTGGATTGCAGGTAAGGTCGACGGTCAAATCCGAACCGCTGTTGCAGAATATGGGCCTGAATTTGTAGCCGGACCTTGGGGGAGTGATCAAGGAGCCTCCGAACACAAGCTATATATAGTAAATAAATCTGATTTAGCAGATCCTCTGGCAAGTGATGATTTCCAGAATTGGCCAGTCGATTTGGGAGCGCCTTGGGTAGATGAAGACGGAGATGGGGTTTATACTCCATTGCCGGCAGGGCTTGACCACCCGGAATTTATCGGCGACCAGGTGATTTGGTGGGTGATGAATGATGGCTATCAAGCACAACACTCCATTTTTAACACGTTGCCTTTGGGCGTTGAATTGCAAATGACCATTTGGGGATATGATAGACCGGACGCTTTTGGTGATATGATGTTCGTTAAAGCGTTGATCATCAATAAAAGCGGTGTGGATGTTGATTCGACCATTATTGGTCTATGGGCAGACCCCGATCTTGGTGATGCAGGGGATGACTTTGTCGGATGCGATACAACCCTCAGTTTAGGTTTTTGTTATAACGATGGCGCTGATTCTGATTATGGTGGAGATCCGCCGGCTATAGGTTATGACTTTTTCCAGGGACCCATTGTGGAATCTGCCGGTGATACAGCTTTTGCCTATGGCAGGCTTATCCCGGGTTATAAAAACCTCGAAATGAGTTCTTTTACAAAATATATTAATGGCGATCCGGTTTATGCTGATCCGAATACTGCGGAAGAAGCATACAACTATATGTCTGGCTACCTCAGGGATGGTTCACCATTTATTAACTCTGAAACAGGTGAAGCAGGTATGTTTGTTCACCCGGACGATCCAAACCTTAATACGGGCGCCGGTGATGGCGTTTGGGTTGATTCAGATGATCATGCTTCAGGCGATCGACGGTTTTTAATGAACGTTGGTCCATTTACACTTGCAGCTGAGGACTCTCAGGAAGTCGTTTTTGGTATGATAATTGCTCGCGGTAATAGTGCCCTTTCCTCAATTACAGCATTGAAACAGGTCGATCAATTGGCGCAGCTCGCATACGATATTCAGTTTGCGTTACCTGCCTCTCCAATCTCTCCGGATGTTGCAGTAAGTACATCTAATGATGCTATTCTGCTCACTTGGGATGACGGTGTGAATGCAGTAGAAAGCTACGAGGCATTAGATGTGATTGATAAACTCCCCGTTCCGGTCTCTTTTGATACAACCTGGGTTACGGACATTATATTTGGGGTGACATCGGATACAGCGATCGTTGGAACCGATACAACGATTACGATGGATACGACTTATACATTTATTCAAATAGTAGATAACATTGACACCACTTTCGAAGGTCAGAATACTACATTTACTTTTCAGGGATACAATGTTTATCAATTAGAAACCGCATCCGGGCAAGGAGCCGCAAAACGAGTTGCCACGTATGATTTGATTGATGGAATTACGGAAATATTCGATGATGTATTTGATGCAACCCTTGGTGAAATAATCAATCGCCGTGTACAGTTTGGTTCTGACAGCGGTATCAAACGGAGTATTGAAATTGATACAGATGGTTTAAATGGTGGAATTCCGCTGAAGACCAATCGAGCATATTACTTTGCTGTGACTACTTATGGATATAATCCCTATGGAATTCCGAGAACATTGGAAAGTTCGATGAACATAATAACTATCCGTCCGCAAATCGCAACCACGCGAGATGAACCCGTGACCAGTTATGGTACATCGTCTATCACCGCCACGCATAGCGTCGGCGCTTCAGACGGATCAGCTGTTGCGGTGATCATTGATCCGTTATTGATTACAGGTGATGAATATCAAATTTCGTTTCGTTTTAATGCTGACACTACAACCCTTGTCTGGGACCTGACCAACGCCACCACCAGTACACTGCTGGTTTCGGGTAATCCCATACAAGGCGGCGTAGATATGGAGAGCGGAGACGATGTTGGAGTCGGTGCAAATCCGATTGTTGAGGGATTACAGATAATAGTAAGTGGTCCGCCAAATGAATTCAAGGACTTCTACGCTACCCATAATGCCGATGGCGCTATCGATGGTTATGCCGGCGCTTCAGCCGATTATAATGGTTATCCCGGTATGGGCCGAGATAATATGGAAAACCAGCAGACTAATGGCTCGACGTGGTTTATTACTACCAGCAACGGATCCAACAAAAACTACGAGGATTTCTACCCTTACGTGACCCGTTATGCCGGAGGATATGGAAATCCGGATGGCGGGATGCAGTATTTAATTCCTGACGATTATGAGTTCCGCTTTACCGCAACCGGGAGTAAGATGCTTAATAGGGGTACAGAACTGGTTGTTGATACACCGCTCGAAATCTGGAATATTGGTGATGTTAATGATCCGGATGACGATTTTCAGCTGATGGGTATATTCAATGATTCTAATGAAGATGGCGAATGGAACATGTTACAAGAAGACAGCCCAATTTCCGGCGCTAGCAATGATCCATACATGGAAGGATTTTATGTATTGGAGCATGCGGATAGGGCGCCCGGTATTGCCGGCTATGACGCTATGGTAGCGGCCCTGACTGCTGATCCCAACGCCAGCGGAGCATATATATGGGCAACAGGCCCTGGATTACCACTTTCAGCTGATGGTCAGATCACTAGAGTCGTTTTGCTGAACATGACATTCGCAAACTGGAACGGTGGCGATGTGGAGGCTGATCCATTTGTAGTCGATGCGGAGATACCTGAAGAAGGAACTATATTCCGGATGGTGACCACCAAGCCCAACGCCTTGAGCGATGTCTTCACAATTGATACAGATAGCGCTAAGACCGCCACAGTGGCATATGATCCAAAAGAAATCAATGTCTGGCCAAATCCATACTTTGCATACAACCCGGAAGAGAGAACACCTCTTGAAAGACAAGTCACGTTTACACATCTTCCAGAAGACGGGACAGCGACAATTCGCGTGTTCAATCTTGCCGGTGAATTGGTTAGAAAAATGGTTCACAATGATGGAACGCAATATGAAGTTTGGAATTTAACCAATAACTTCAATATTCCCGTTGCCAGCGGAATGTATATTGCCCATATTGAAACTGCTTCGGGAGATAAATTACTTAAGATAGCTGTTATTCAGCCCGAAGAACGCATAGATGTCTATTAACAGCAAAAGGAGAGATTAATAATGAAAACAAAATACACAAGTCTAATCATTGCGGGTGCATTACTTGCTACAACCTTTGCTGGGACGATTAAGTCAAGAGGCACTGCCGGTGCAACTCAGTTGTCTGTACCTGTGGGGGCGCATGGTATTGCTTTGAATGGAGCAAATCTTGCAACTGTCAGTGGTGTGGATGCACTATTCTTTAACCCGGCGGGAGCATCCAACTTCGATAAATCATTTGAAGCTGTGTTTACAAATATGTCCTATATCGCGGATATAGAGGTAAACTATGTTGCACTTGTCGCCAATGCCGGTAAATCCGGCGTATTTGGTTTTAGCGTGAAATCATTTGATTTTGGTGAAATTGTCAGAACATCAGCGGAGAATACGGAAGGAACAGGTGAAACATTCTCACCTGACTTCATGACTGTCTCCGCTACATGGTCAAAAGCATTGGCTGACCGTATGCGTGTTGGGGTGAATTTAAAATATGTCCAAGAACGTATTATGCGAACATCAGCGAGTGGTATTGGTGTAGATATGGGTGTTCAGTACAGTTTCGCTAATCTTCCTGTCAAAATCGGAGTCATGCTGAGCAATCTGGGTTCCAAAATGCAGTATGCAGGATCAGATCTGGAACAGAAACTTTCACCTGATGAATCAGAAGATGGCACAAAGAATGAAAGCTTTCAGATTGTATCGGAAGGGTTTGAAATACCTGCTGAATTAAATATGTCAATAAATTATGAGGTCATACCCAACCTTTCCCTCATGGCATCCTTTAACAATAACAGCTTTTCAAATAATCAGCTGCGTTTGGGGGGTGAATATAATACTACCATGGGAACATCATCTTTATGGATTGGCGGAGCGATAGCAATTGAAAGCATTGATGATGAAAAACCGGACGATATTGATCAAAGTGATTGGGATGAATATGGTGGCTCTAACTTTGGCACTACTTTTGGAGCAGGAATTAATTATCCCATCGGAAATATGATTGTTTCTTTAGAAGTAGCCCAAAGATCAGTTGTAGATTATTTTGATAATAACCTGGTCTATTCGATTAAGATAGCCTTCTAAATTATTTTAAAATCAGAAGGAAATGGAAAAAGCCCCAAGAGGGCTTTTTCCATTTCCTATAGTGAGCATTAACCAAAAACAGGTACATTTTACAGTCTTAATTATTA
>OFIZ01000050.1_pt1 | contig 14394 bp, 14 predicted proteins | sample 1540161 | NCBI WGS metagenome assembly OFIZ01 (sample SAMEA104347373, study PRJEB22522) | marine metagenome | biome: marine biome; feature: marine water body; material: seawater | collected 2015-09-01T00:00:00Z | depth 1403 m
AGTGGAGATATTCATTTAATTCAACCATGATTCTGGCAATCGATATTGGTAACACAAACGTTGTTCTTGGTCTTTTTAGCAATGGAGATATAATAGAAAGCTGGCGTTTGAACACCGCCGCTACCCGAACAATTGATGAATGCTGGGTCGCTGTAAAATTACTTGCCCAGGATGCAGGTCATAATCTGCAAACAATCGAAAGCGTGGTCATCGGCAGCGTAGTGCCGAAAGAAACATTTGTTTTCAAAAAAATGTGCGACCATTATTTAAACATCACCCCATTTGAGGTTAACGGTTCAATTGATCTTGGCATTAAACTGGGTGTGTCTTCTCCTAATGAGGTTGGAGCTGACCGCATTGCCAATGTATATGCTGCAGGAAAATTATATGGAAAACCTTCCATCGTTGTGGATTTTGGCACTGCAACAACCTATGATGTTATTGATGAAAAAGGTGACTTTATTGGTGGCGCCATCGCTCCCGGGATTGAAATAAGCGCTATGCATTTATTCCAGAAAGCTGCATTGCTCCACCGCATAGATTTTGAAATTCCTAAATCAGCCATTGGAATAGATACACGTACTAATTTAGAAAGCGGAATATTATTTGGTGCAGCCGATCAAGTCGACGGTATGATTAAACGAATCAAAGCTGAAAAAGGCTGGGATAATATTCCAGTTATAATTACGGGTGGATTAGGAAAAGTTATCGGCGGTATTTCTAAAACTAAAATTATTTTCGATGATGATCTGACTCTTAAGGGATTATATTATATTAATAAAGATCTGAATTAATTAATAGCGGTGCAACGGTGACACCTTAATATTAATTTCAAAACCACTGAACTTTTGTTTTAATTCAACTTCCAAAGACTGACAACAGTCTACAATTTCTTTCTGTAACATTCCCACTTTAACATTTATACCAAATAAGATCACATGATGGTTCTCCGTTTCTACAACTCGAATATCATGGATATCTGTAATGTTTTCATCTCTCTTCAAATGTTGATTTAGAAAAGATTGAATTTCCTGCACGAGTGGATTTCCTGGTTGGACGGGATCCATGTGAACGGTGGGCTCAACACCAAGAGCAATTTCCAATTTATGTTCTACTTCTTCTGAAACATCATGAGCTTCAGCAGTAGATTTTTCTGCATCAATTTCCACGTGTACACTTATGAATTTATCATGGCCATAACTGTGGATTGTTATATCATGAGCACCTAACACACCATCCACATCCATTACAATTTGTCGAATAGATTCAATATCTTCAGTCCTAGGTGGTTTACCAATTAAATCATCCACTGCATCCTTGGCTATTTCAAATCCTGTATAGATTAAAAATAACGCCACTCCTAATCCAGCCCAACCATCGACTGCCGGATAACCATAAATACCTGCAATCAACGCAGCCACAACCAAGATGCTTGAAATGGCATCTGTACGGTGGTGCCACGCATCGGCATGAAGTGTACCAGAAGCAATTTTAGATGAAAGAAATTCTGCATATCTTGCTGTAATCTCTTTCAAAATAATAGTTGATGAAAAAATAATAATCATCCACCATTCAGCGACTACTAGTTCAGGGTTTTGAATACGGTCTATGGCTACTTCTATGAATTCGATACCAGCGACACAGAGTAAAATCGCAATAATCAACGTTGCAATATATTCTGCCCGGCCATGACCATATGGATGTTCTACATCAGCTGGTTTATCAGCTTGCTTGAAACCCCAAATCACAATCACAGATGAAACAACATCGGATAATGTATGAACAGCATCGGCGATTACACTGACAGCCCCCACCATAAGTCCAATCACTAATTTGAGAATAAATAAAATGCTGTTTACTAAAACGGAAATCCACCCTTGGAATACACCGATTTTTGTTCGGTAGGTTTGGGCCGATTCTTTGGTGGTGGGGACGAAATAATTGGTGATGGATTCAAACATGAAAATGTCTAATTCAAGGTAATATCTAAATGATCTAAAGGACTTTTTATTCTATCAAATGAAATTTTCGAAATATGAGTATAAATCTGAGTTGTTTCCAATCGTTTATGCCCCAGTAATTCTTGAATGAACCGAATATCTGTCCCATTTTCTAATAAATGGGTGGCAAAGCTATGACGTAATGTATGAACGGTAGCATGTTTTTTTACACCTGCTTTGTTCACTGCTTTTTTCATAATAGATTGCACAGAACTGGCACTATACCTTCCACTATTTTGTCCTTCAAATAAATATTTTACCGGACAATATCGATCCAAATAATGATGTAAAAAACTTTTTAATACGCCTGATAAAACAGATTGCCTGTCTTTTTTCCCCTTCCCCTTTTTTACAATAATAAGTTTTCGATCAAAATCAATATCTCGAACTTGAAGAGAGAGAAGTTCATTTAACCGTATTCCAGATGAGTATATTGTCATTAAAATAGCTTTATGTTTTAGATTGGTTACAGAGTTTAAAATTTGAGTAACTTCTGATTCTGAAAGAACAACCGGTATTTTTTCTTCTTTTCGAAATCGAATGTTCAAAGAGGCGGGAATGTCTTCATTTAAAATATGGGGAAAAATAAATTTTAAAGCAGCTACTGTTTGCTTCATTGAAGAAATAGATCGCTTTTTTGTTTGTTTTAAATGATATAAATATTTTTCAACTATTCCATCCGTCACTTTTGTAACTTTTCCTTCGATGAGCCAACTTGCAAAATGGTTTATGGCAGACAAATAGGATGCAATAGTACGATCGCTATAATTACGGATGATAAGTTTTTGTTTGGCGGTATTTAATAAGTCGGCTTTTAACATAATAATGCGGTTAAAACACAATACGATATTAAAGAGTAAACCCGCTAAACGCAATAATTGTGTTTAGCAAGACGTTGGCACCAATTGAAAAAAAAATAAATGAAAGTTACCGCTGAACATAATGAACGAATAGCAAAAATAACATTTGCATCAGTTTATCCTCATTACGTGACAAAGGTGGAGAAGAATGATAGGGTTGTTATTATTGGTTTTGATTTCCTGATCCGATAAAAGTATTGTGGTAGCTGCGAATCCAACAACGGATGTTTTTAAAAAATCCCTGCGTTTCAAAATGGAACCGTTAGGCTTGCACTAATAATCTCTGCTCAAGAATCATACGCAGCCATACCCGTTATTGCCTCACCTAAAATTAGTGTATGCATTTCGTGGGTACCTTCGTATGTGTACACCGATTCAATATTGGCCATGTGGCGCATGATAGAATAATCTTCCGTTATACCGTTTGCGCCCAGAATGCCCCGTGATATTCTGGCAATATCTCTGGCCAATTCACAATTGTTCCGCTTGGCCATGGACACCTGTTGAAAGGTCATTTTCCCTTCATCTTTCAATCGGCCCAACCTATAAACCAATAATTGCGCTTCGGTAATTCGAGTCACCATATCCGCTAATTTTTTCTGTGTAAGTTGATACCCGCCGATAGGCTTGGAAAATTGTTTCCGCTCTTTGGCATACTCCAATGCTGTGTTGTAGCAATCCACCGCACACCCCACCATGCCCCAAGAAATGCCGTAGCGCGCTTGGGTGAGACACCCCAACGGCCCTTTTAATCCTTCAACGTTGGGCAGCCGTACCGAATCAGACACTTTTACATTCACCATAGAAAGTTCGGATGTAATTGAAGCGCGTAAGCTCAATTTCCCATGAATGTCGCTGGATGTGAATCCTTCTAGTCCCTTTTCTAAAAGGAACCCGCGAACGAGTCCATCTTCATCTCTCGCCCAGACCACAGCTACATCAGACACCGAACCATTGGTGATCCACATTTTATTGCCGTTAATGATCCAGTCATCACCATCTCGTTTACATCTTGTTGCCATTCCACCAGGGTTCGAACCAAAGTTTGGTTCAGTAAGCCCAAAACAACCTATTAGAGTTCCAGCACCTAAACCAGGAAGCCATTTGGATTTTTGTTCATCAGATCCATAAGCATGAATCGGATACATGACCAAAGCGCCTTGCACACTTGCGAAAGACCGAAGTCCGGAATCACCCCGTTCTAATTCGTGTAAAATCAACCCATAAGCCACGTTGCTTACACCAGCACCACCTGATTCTTCCGGCAATGAAGATCCTATAAATCCCAATTCTCCTAATTTCGGAACAAGATCCATAGGAAAAGTTGAATTTTCATAATGCTCATTAATCACAGGCATAAATTCTGTTTGTACAAAATCGTAGGCTGTTTTTTGAATAAGCAATTCTTCTTCGGTGAGTAAATCGGTTATATTATAAAAATCGGGTCCTAATTCTTTCATAAAATTCCTATAAAATTTGAAAATGAAATTACGATTTTATTCCCATTGATTTCAGGAGAGTTATTAATGAGTCATCATCCCAAGATACCTTTTCAGGATGCATTTTTATTTCTAATAAAATAACTTCTAAATGTTGATTTTGAATTTTCACTCCCATTTTGACCAACCTGTTTTCCAAAGCTGATTTTCCAGTAAATTTATCGATAACAAAATGCCGTTTTCGTTTTACAGATTCCGGTGATATAGCTTCGTAAGATTTTGGTTCCTTTACCACCGCTTTCACATGGAGGCCTGCTTTATGTGTAAATGCATTTTCTCCAACAATAGGTTGGTTGGCATTTGAATCCATATTCGAAAAGGAATCAACCAAATCAGTTAATTCTGGAATCATTCCCAAATCCCAATTCCCGTTTATTTTATAAATATTGCTTAATGCTGCAACAACTTCTGCCAACGGTGGGAGACCGCATCTTTCACCCAAACCATTCACAGCCACATCCACACATTGAGCTCCGGCTTCCAAAGCAGAAAGTGCATTAGCTGTTGCCATTCCAAAATCATTATGACAATGAACATGGATAGGAATATCTAATTCTGAACACATTCGACGGACCAAAATTTGCATTTTTGTGGGGGTTAAACACCCCACTGTATCCGCCAAACTGAATCGGTCTGAACCCGATTTTTGGACCAATTGTCCAACTTGAATTAAGTAATCTAAATCGGTTCGACTGGCATCTTCAGCCGTGAATCGAAGTTTGAGTCCTTTATCCTTTCCATATTTCACAGTCATTTCAATTCGTTGAAGCGCTTCTTTTTTAGTCACATTAAATTTATGTTTTAGGCTTAATGGTGATGTTCCAAAAAAAATACCCATCCATCCAACACCAATGGCTGCAACATCATTGATATCTGATTTTGACGCCCTGCCATGTGCCATTTTCTTAGCATTCAGATCAAGATCATTTAAGGCTTCTACAGCTTCATATACATCCGGAGAAACAGCTGGATGACCTAATTCAATAAAATCAACGCCAAAAACATCCAAGCGGTTTGCCATGATAATCTTTTGATCCACTGTAAAAGAGACGCCCGGTGTTTGTTCGCCTTCTCGAAGTGTTGAGTCTAAAATTTCGATCTTTTGACCGATTAACATACCAAATGCCGTTGCGCTTCCATTCCCATAGAAATAAGATAAGGATTATTATTCTGACAAGATGAAAATGTTTTTTTAGAATCGATATCCAGCCAATTATTTTGAATCATAATCTGACCAAATGCGCCACCTAATGAATTTCCCGGTCCTAGTAAAACCATATTATCCGGGCAAAATTCTTTCATGGTCACTGTGACCGCCGTAGAAAAATCGTAAGCATTTGTCACTTGATGCCCTAATGTATACCTATACAATTCTTCAATATCAGAACTATATGGCGACCAAATATGACCTTGTCCATCTACCAATGGAATTGTGGGTTTTTGAAAAATAGATTGGGGTAATAATTCGAATGCTTTTTGTGAAATGGGTTCTAATAAAGGTGTATGAAATGCAGCATGGAAAGGCAATTGAAATGGGTAGTTATCCTTTGCAGGTAATGTTTTTAAGAGCGTATCTAATGCTGATTGTTCACCCCCGATGACCAAATATCCGCCAAGATAAATAGATACATAAGCTCCAACATTTTTTATCTCGATTAAGACGGATTTTTTTTTGGCTTCATCCACACGCCAATTCTCATCCACAAGTGAATAAATTAGTTGTCCCCCGATGATACTATCTTTCATCATGGATCCCATGGTACTTATTAATGAAAAGGAATTTTCATGGCTCAATGCGCCACTTAATGCCAAGGCAATATACCAACCCATAGAATTTCCTGTAATTGCCGCAATCTCATATTCTTCTTGATCAATAGATAGAAAGTCAGCCAAACTACAGGCATAAATGAGTGGGGATGCATGTTCCCCAGACATGTGGATTTTGGCTCTGAATGGCATTGAGTCCAAATCTGTAAGAGTAGTATTACCGACCAATTTTCTCTTTTCATCCATATAAGCAATTTGGCTTTTTGCTGATGCGCCAAATTCAGCCAAATAGCCAGATGTATCCCGAGTATAGGTCCCTCGTCCAGGACAAATTACAACAATGCGTTTTTTAACCATTCACCAGCTCCAATGCATTCTTGATTATCGAATCTTTACTTGGAAGTGTTACCGTAGCTGCAACGCCGATTGATATAAAACTATCTTCCGCAGCATGGAGTTTAATATTCAACGGTTTCTTGGACTCACTCACTAGTTGTGCAAAAAGCCCTTCTCCATGGCATCCAGTTCGACGACATTCGTCTACAATAAGTATATTATTAGATGTGCCAATGGCATTCAATAACTTTGGGATATTCATTTCAGACAACCAGCGAAGATCAATGATTTTTATTTTTTTCTTTAATTTTTTCTCTATCTCTTTTTTCGCTTGAAGAGACAAATATAAACCATTTCCATAGGTAATGAGCGTAAGCACTTTACCCTTCCCATATTCTGCAAATTTCCCCACAGGAATTTCTTCATCTAAAACAGGATATTTGAAAGTCCATTTCCCGTCTTTAGGTTCATGAAGGTCCTTTGTCATATACAGAGCAATCGGTTCAACAAAAACAATAATCCGCCCATTTTCATGTGCTTCCCGTACAGCAGTTCTAATCATTTTTGATGCATCAGCACCATTGGACGGAACTGCAAGAATTATCCCAGGAATATCCCTGAAAATAGTTAACGAATTATCATTGTGAAAATGGCCACCAAATCCTTTTTGATACGCCAAGCCAGGTACACGTAAAACCATGGGATTGGTGAATTGCCCATCAGAGAAAAAAGGGAGAGTAGCCGCTTCACCACGTAATTGATCCTCTGCATTATGAAGATAAGCTAAAAATTGAATTTCTGGAATAGGGACAAAACCGTTGTGGCCAAATCCCATTCCAAATCCAATGATGGATGTTTCGTCCAATGGACTATTAAATACACGACGAACACCAAATTGTTTGTAAAGATCCGCTGTTAAATGATACACACCGCCTTTTTGCGCAACATCCTCTCCAAATACCACTGTGTTTTTATATCGTAACATGATATCAGATAAAGTATAATTGATCAATTTTGCCATATGGTAGGGTTGATCCATCCGATTAAATTCTTTTCCGAACAGATTTTGTCGTGTTTTTTTTGTGGGTTGCTTCGGCGATTTTTTTGATGATTGATTCGCAGTTATGGATTCCATCACATCTTGAACCGATTCAAGTTTTGGCCGAAGTGTTGCAGCTTCAAATACATGACTTACTTGATCTCCAATTCCTTCATAGAGATGAATTATTTCTTCTGAGGATAAACAATTATTTTCGATTAATATCCGTGCTGAATGGAGCAATGGATCATTGAATTCTGTAGCTTCAATATCTGCCAACGATAGGTATCCCACTTCTACATCAGACCCGGCATGCCCCATGAGTCGCACCGTTTTCATATGTAGAAAAATGGGCGACCGATCTATCCGGCAATCGTGCTCTACCCGTCGAGATTTAATCATAAGATCAATGAGATGGAGCCCATCTGTTTGTACGTACTGCAGTCTAGGACGATTAGAGAAATTTTGCTCAATCCAATGCTCATTGGTCGGCACAGAAATTCCGGTTCCATTATCTTCACATATAAAAATAATGGGGACATGTCCCCCAGAATTGCTGACCCAACCAGCTGTATTAAACGCACTTAATGCTGTAGCATGATTCGCACTCGCATCTCCAAAACTGCACAATATTATACTGTCTGCTTTCAAATCTCTTTCTGAAATGTCCAGATCTTTAGCACGATCTATGGAGAAAGCAGCCCCCACAGCTTTTGGTAGGTGACTGGCAATGGTACTGGTTTGGGGCGGAATATTTAATTCTTTACTTCCCAATACTTTATGTCGTCCACCGCTAATGGGATCTTCTGATGATGCCATAAACGAAAGCGCCATATCATAAATCGGTGTAGTTCCGGAAAGTTGTTTAGACCGTTCTAAAAAAAAGGGTCCACTTCTATAATGTAGAAAAGCCATATCTGTGTATGGAAATACGTTGCCGAAAACCGCATTCCCTTCATGCCCGGAACTGCCAATGGTATAAAAGCACTTTCCTTCATTTTTAAGAAAACGGGCTTTCAGGTCCATATGACGACTTAAAACCTGAGTTTCAAAAAGTGAAATCAGTTCGGACGGACGAATATTGGTTTGGGATAAAAGAAGATTGGTTCGAGATAAAGGTAAATTCCCGGCGCTAACATAATCCAGAAAATTCTGGTCAATCACTTCTTCTCTATTAAAAATGCTCATTATTTTTGCCACAAAGAGCGCGAAGTTTCACTAAAAATAATTAAAATAATATTAACGTGCATTAGCGAACTTCGTGGCTATTTAAGTTTTTTTCCATCAGATAACAATTCAACTGCTTTTGCAATACGGCGTTGTCGCGTTTTTTCTTTTTTCGCGCTTTTAATCCAATCCATATCCGCTTTTTTATTGGATAGTGCCACCAACCCATCAAAAAATTCTACTACTGATGGAACCATGGCAAACTGACTTGTTGCACCGCCTTGAAGAAAGAGAATATCGTGGGTATCAGGAAGAGACAGAAGTGTGCTTAATGACTGTTTGGTTTCTTCCTGAATCTCAACCCACCCTTTTGAACGATGACTCATCTCCATAATCGACATTCCAAAATTTTCGGCACAGACTACATTCCCGGATGCCTCCTCCAAAACTTCCACCGGTAAAGCTGCGGGACCTGCGCTAAAGTTCCAAACTCTTTTCATGGTCATTACCAATTCTCCTTTAGAATTTAATTAGATTCGCTGCCAGTATAGAATCACTCATCCTTATATCTTTTAAAGTCTCACTATCCACTTCCGAATCAATTTGAATGCGGGCTGCTGCTGCTTTGGCGCCATCAAATATTATATTCTCCGTTTCCTGAACATTTATGGATGCCTTTTTTAACAGTTCAAAAACAGATGCTAAAACTCCAATCTTGTCTAAATGACGAACCACCAGCATATGAGTTGCAGGTGATCTTTCACAGAGATTAACACTATTAGGCACTACGCCGTTATCCTTGAAATCAAGAATCACCCTCACCGCTTCGCTGGCAACAGCATCCTGTGCCTGTGCCGTAGAAGCGCCGATATGATGCGTTCCAACAAAATTTTCCTCATTTTTTAGAGGATTAACAAAATTACTATCATTTGCGCCGGGTTCATCACAAAAGACATCCAACCCTGCTCTGATTCCCTTGTTTTTCATGGCATCCAACAAACTGGCTTCATCTACAACAGGTCCCCGTGACGTGTTTATAAAATAGGATCCCTCTTTCATTGCATTAAAAATTTCTTCATTGACAATTCCTTCCGTAGCAGGATTTAAAGCCAAATGGACCGATAAAATATCTGCCTCTTTTGCCACAGCTACCGGAGTCGGTAAACAGGTTACTCCCAATTCTTTTGCTCTTTCTTCATTCAGCGACCGGCTCCAGGCCACAACCTTTAGACCAAATGCTGCGGCTCTAGATATCATCTCTTTACCAATACCGCCAACTCCAAGCAAGCCCAATGTACATCCATGCAGTCCCCTTGCCTCGCTGTACTTTTTCTTGTTCCAGATGCCATTATTTAAATCTTTGGTACAGTTGGAAATCTGCCTGTCACATGCCAGGATGAGTCCAAAAGCCAATTCAGCAACGGCAATTGAATTTTTACCCGGGCAATTGGCAACATATATTCCTTTTTCAGCAGCATCTTTTACAGCAATGGTGTTGACTCCCGCACCCGCCCTTACAATAAGGAAAAGGTTTTTATCAGCTTCAATCATTTCAGGAGTTACCTTTGTTGATCTCACGAGAAGAACTTCAGGAGAAATTTCTCCCATTTTTTCTTTAAGGTCATCACCTGATAGAGTGAGGTCAAAATGGACGACACATCCAGCATCGTTTAACTCTTCCCGGTAAATTTCAGGAAACTTATCCGCAATTAAAATATTCATTTTTCATCTCCAATTACAACTTTATTAAAATTATTCATAAATATGGATTACGAAAGAGAATGAACAAAAAGCCCCGATCTCAATTTTGGCTCAAACCATGTCCCCTGCTTCTTTTACAATTTTTGTCCAAATCTCTTTTTTAACGATCAAATTATGTTTTCCTCCACCCAATGGCAGAAGCGTACTTTCATATGAGAGTCTGTGAATAGTTCCTTTTACTTTCACCTTTGCTTTCGAACCATATTCTTTTTCAACACTAAAGGGTACCGTCAGGAAAGTCCACGCTCCGGGAATATCATAAGTGATTAGTTTTGTTTTGAATTTTTTCATGGTTTAATCATTCAGCACCAGAGAACACAAAGAGTTTAAATATTTGAAAACTAATAATTTTCATATTTTATATATCTTCCTGTTTTAAAAAGAATTCTCTTTGGCTTATTAAAGATTTAAATCAACCCATGGTCCGCAAACGAATACACATCATTCCCTGCAATGATCAAATGGTCGTGGACTGATACATCAATTGCCTGAACGGCTTTTTTCAATTTTTTTGTGATGGTAAGATCATCCTGGCTCGGATTTGGATTTCCACTCGGATGGTTATGGACAAAAACTAAAGCAGCGGCATCATTATCAATAGTTCTCTTTACAACTTCCCTTGGATAAACGGCAGATGTTGATAGTGTTCCTTCAAATAGGATTTCCATTTTTATAATTTGGTTTCGACCGTTTAAGAAAATAACTAAAAATACTTCACGATTTTTGTCTCTTAAATTATGTTTTAAATAAGCTAGTACATCATCAGATGACCTAACATAATCCATATCAACAATACGGTCTGCTAAATATCTACGTGCTACATCCTGTGTCATTTTAAGACCAAACACATTGTTGTTTCCTATGCCCTTAATTTTTATTAATTCTTTTGGATCAGCTTCAAGGACTGCTTTCAGTGATCCAAATGTTTTAAGGGCATCTTTGGCTGATTGTTTGCAATCGGTACGGGGAGTACCTAATGTGAGTAAGAGTTCGATTATTTCGTAATCGTGAAAGCCATCCAACCCATTTTTAAGAAATTTTTCGCGAAGGCGTTGACGATGACCTTCCTTTTCTTTTGAGGTGGTCATGTGTTTTTAAATATTAGAGTGTTTGCGCGTTCATGTGTTTTCGTATTTAACAAAATAACCATACCTGAATACTTTAGTACGTTAACACTCATTTCATTTTTTTAATGAAGATAACTTTTCTTTGAATTCACGGAGTTCTCGAATATTCCCCGTTTCAATTTCACCTGAATCCCACTTTAATTTGAAATCTTCTTCAGAATCTGACCCACCTTGTTTTTGATAAAGGGGATATAGATCTTCAATTTTCCGAGGTTTGCCAGCATGTAAAGTGGCTGTTAGTTGATAGGCAATATCTTCCGCTATATCATCTACAACACGATGGGGAAGGTTTTTCTCCAAAAGACTTTGCTCAATCCGTGAAAATCGCATCCCTTTCACCACATAATCCTGATACGCTTCCCAAGCAAAAGGTGCCACTGCTTTTACAGATTCTGCCATGGCATCAGAAAAAACACGTATTTCGTATTGTGCATGGCTGTCAGATCGCAATCCAACAAAATGAAGAAGATTGTGAAGATCATTTTTCCAATACCATTCTGTATAAAGATTTACCGGGAGAATAGATCGGGCTAATTCTCGGGCAACGCCTGCCTCATTTAATTCTGAATATATGTCAAAACTTCGTTCAGAGATTTCTTTGAAATAATCCAACACTTTTTGCTTCAATTCTTCAGGGACTTCCCCTTTCCTGCCTTGTTTATTCAGGGCACTCTGGAATTGGATATGTTCCGGATCTGGCATATAAAATTCATCCCGTGCTTCTGAATACCGGAGTGAATATTCATTGATATTTGCTGTACGATGGCGTACCCATTGTCGCGCAACAAAGATTGGCATTTTGCAATGGAATTTGAATTCTACCATTTCAAATGGCGTTGTATGGCGATGGCGCATCAAATATCGAATAAGCCCACGATCTTGTGAAACCTTACTGGTTCCTTGACCATAACTTACACGAGCAGCTTGAACAATAGCATCGTCTCCACCCATGGAATCCACGAGCCGGACAAACCCTTTATCTAAACATTGGATCGCATCTTCTGGAATTTGTGTCATAATAATATCTCTAAATTATTTTACGATAAATCATTAAACCATCCCTGACGGGCAAGAGCAATTGATCTAATCTACCATCGTTTTTTATGAGTTCAGCCGTTTCCCGTAATGCTTTTGCATCATTATCGTCCGGATTTAAAACTGTACCACCCCATAGCATATTATCCAAAACTGCAATCCCTCCTTTTTTCAAAAGAATGGTCCCTTTTCGATAGTATTCCGGGTAACCTGTCTTGTCGGCATCAATAAACATCATATCGAATGAGCCCGCTCTAAATTCTTCCAATGATTTTGCTGCTTTCCCCGGATGAATTGTTATTTTGTGATTTACATCAGATTTATTGAACCAACCTTTGGCCGTAAGAATATGTTTTTCCATTAATTCGCAGGAATGGATCTCCCCATCTTCTGGCAATGCTTCTGCCATTTTTAGAGTGGAATACCCAGTAAACATTCCAATCTCTAAAACTCGTTTGGCTCCGGATATTTTAATCAAGAATTGTAATAGTCCACCTACCAAAGATCCACAAAGCATTTGGGGTTTATCTTCCGTATCCCAAGTGGATTTCGATAATTCCATTAGTAAATCCGAATCTGCCAAAGAAAAATCTTTACAGTATTGTTCGATATTCTCTGATACTATATGCATTGTTTTTTTATTTACTTTTTAACACCTGGAAGGTTTTATCGACTGCTCCCAATTCTCCGGCTATAAGCCCAGGTTCAATTAATGTTTTTGCTTGATTATACTTTCGCTGATTGCCGTTAAGATCAATTAATTTTCCACCCGCTTCATTTATAATGCAATTACCTGCACATATATCCCACTCATTTTTAGGGCGAAGAGATGCAAAAATATCTGCCTTTCCTGCAGCCGTGATTCCCAATTTATAAGCCACTGATCCAATAGCGCGAAGTTCTCCAAAAGTATCACCATAAGGCGCCCATAATCCACGACGAGTTTCAGAACGACTATTTAATATGACCATATCACAAACATCTTCTTTAGTAACACAATGGATTGTTTCTCCATTTAAATGAGCACCTTCGTCCGAGGCAGCAGTGAATATTTCCTTTGTAACCGGATTAAATAATACACCTACAATCGGAAATCCATTTTCAACCAAAGCCACGCTTACTACAAAATTAGGAACACCCTCAATAAACTCTTTAGTACCATCTAATGGATCTACAACCCACACACGCTCTTTGGAAAGACGATCAGGTGAATCGACTGTTTCTTCAGAAAGCCAACCATATTCAGGTCGAGCTTCCATCAACATTTTTTTTAAACATGAATCCGCAGCATGATCTGCAGTCGTTACAGGATTATGATAACTTTTATCACGTATTTCATAATCCGCTTTATAATAATTCATGATTATAGCTCCGGCTTTCTTGGCGGCATCAATAGCTAGTTTTAATTCTGAATTCATGGGGCAAAAATTAGGACAAAGTCTTTAAGGTCACATTATATTATTATGTTTTAAATTTAAAAAATCAAAAGGAGATTTTAATGATCAGAAATATTATAGCTGTTCCAGCAGGTATGGGGCATACTCTGCAATGCTATTCTTTTCCCCGATCATTTTGAAAATTTTGTGCCCCTCACTACCGTGATGTTAATCTCCACCCTATTCCTAACTTTTATATGTTCATTGGCTACAGGCTATATCACTGCCCTTATTGCTGCCAGCCATCATATGAAAATCGTATTGTCGACAAGTATCCTCATTCTGATATTTGGTGTAGTTATGCAAATCATGAGTTGGAATACCATGCCAGTTTGGTATCATATAACCGTTTTGGGTTCTTTAGCTC
>OFIZ01000051.1_pt1 | contig 14287 bp, 15 predicted proteins | sample 1540161 | NCBI WGS metagenome assembly OFIZ01 (sample SAMEA104347373, study PRJEB22522) | marine metagenome | biome: marine biome; feature: marine water body; material: seawater | collected 2015-09-01T00:00:00Z | depth 1403 m
AAATGATTCGTGTAGTCGGTAAAGGAAGTAAAGAACGCTTGGTCCCAATAGGAAAAAGTGCAATGCAAAGGCTGGATGATTATCTGCATTTTGATCGTCCGGAATTAGCCCGAAAACGAGAAACAAAAGGCATTGTTTTCCTAAGTCAAAACGGAAGACCGCTCACACGTATGACAGTTTATAATATTTTGAAAAAATGGAGTTTAGCAGCAGATATTACTAAAAAGATTAGTCCCCATACATTTCGACATTCGTTTGCTACACATTTGCTGGAAGGTGGGGCGGATCTCCGGGCTGTACAAGAGATGCTTGGCCATGCAGATATTTCTTCAACACAGATTTATACTCATTTAGATAAAGAATATTTAAAAGAGGTTCACCGAACCTTTCATCCAAGGTGGTAAATTATGTTATTCCGTATCCCAATTGAAGTATTAATCCTCCTGATTCCTGTGCTTGTCTTTGCATTGGTTTTCCACGAATTCTCCCATGCTTGGGTTGCTAATAAATTGGGTGATCCCACAGCACGATATTCCGGAAGGCTCACGCTCAACCCACTCGCCCACCTCGATCCATTTGGATCGCTGATGATTTTGTTTGTAGGGTTTGGTTGGGCGAAACCAGTCCCTGTGGATTCTCGCTATCTTTCCAATCCACGAGTGGATATGATGAAGATCGCCTTTGCGGGACCGGCAGCAAATTTACTTTTAGCGTTTGTAGGGGGAACAATAATCAGAACGGGCATTTTCGGTGGTTCTATTACCTTGATGCTTATTTTATTTACACAAATAAATATTATGCTGGCCGTTTTTAATATGATACCCATTCCTCCTCTAGACGGTTCGCAAATATTTTCGGGATTGATGATGCGTAGAAATCCTGAACTGGTTCACAAATTACAAATGTATGGGCCTCAAATTTTATTGGGACTTATAATGATTGGTTATTTTACCAGGATTTCTCCTTTGTGGATGATTATGAGTCCTTTCGTTAATTTCTTTTTATTTCTGTTTGCAGGATTATGATCAGGGACGACAGCAATCAATATTTTAGAAAAATTATTGATCGAAAACGACCTACCCGATCTCTTTTTAGGACAATCGTTTTAATAGGTATAATTATTTGGTTGATGTATTATTTAATGAAAATTGCAAACGTAGGGTGATCTGATGAAGCAGCTTGTTGAGTGCGTACCCAATTTTTCTGAAGGCCGTGATTTGGCCAAAATTAAACAGATTACAGATGCCATTGAAGCTGTCGATGGAATTACACTATTGGATGTAGACCCGGGGAAAGATACTAATCGAACTGTAGTTACGTTTGTAGGAAATGTTACCAGTGTTGAAGAAGCGGCTTTTCAAGCTATTGCCAAAGCGACTGACGTAATTGATATGTCTAACCATTTCGGAACTCACGCCCGTATGGGTGCTACGGATGTATGTCCATTTATTCCCGTCAGCGGAGCCACGGTCAAGGACTGTATTGCACTATCCCATCGCGTAGCAAAACGTGTGGGAGACGCACTGCAAATTCCGGTTTATCTCTATGAGGATTCAGCTCAAAAAGATGATCGCAAAAGTTTGCCTGTTATTCGTGCCGGAGAATATGAAGGATTGGCCAAAAAACTGAAAGATCCCCATTGGAAACCGGATTACGGTCCGGCAACATTCAATGGTAAAAGTGGTGCGACTGTTATGGGTTCAAGAGAGTTTTTAATTGCTTATAATATCAATTTAAATACACGAGATCAACGTTTAGCAATGGACATTGCATTTGAACTTCGTGAAAAGGGTCGGAGCAAACGTATTCCCAATCCGGAGTCTCCCAATTTATTGGATGGAGAAATTGTACGCGATGAAAAGGGGATGGCTGTTAAAATTCCAGGATTGTTTAAAGATATAAAAGGTGTTGGCTGGTATATGGATGAATTCAAGCGAGCGCAGATTTCCATTAATTTCAATAATTATAAAGTGTCTACTATTCATGATGTATTTGACAAAGCATGTGAGTTGGGAGTGGAGCGTGGGGTACGCGTAACAGGGAGTGAATTAGTGGGGCTTATTCCCCGGGAAGCATTATTAATGGCCGGTCGTCATTATTTAAAGATGCAGCGTCGCACGACCGCTGTGCCGGAAGCGGATTTAATTGAATGTGCTGTGCAATCATTAGGACTAAATGACCTGTATCCTTTTAAACCGGAAGAAAAAATTGTTGAATTCGCTGTTGGACAAAGTAGCGGACAGTTAATGGATTTGACATCTGAAGGTTTTATGGATGAACTTTCGTCTAATTCTCCGGCACCCGGCGGTGGCAGCGTAGCTGCCTTGGCTGGAAGCCTCGGCGCTGCACTGGTATCCATGGTGGCGGCGTTGACCCATGAAAAGAAGGGTTTTGAAACATCAAAAGATGAAATGGAGATTTTAGGAAATAAAGCCCAAAAAATAAAAAATCGATTATCTTTTTTGGTAGATGAAGACACTAATGCATTTAATGCGGTTATGGAAGCGAATAGGCTTCCTGCAAATTCGGATGAAGAAAAAAGTGTTAAACGGAACGCAGTTCTTGCGACAAATAAATATGCGATTGAAATTCCATTAGAAGCAGCAATGCTTTCATTATCAGTTTTGGAAATCGCAGGCGAATTGGTGAAAAAGGGGAATCCGAATTCTATTAGTGATGTGGGTGTAGCAGGTGAAGTTGCGCTAGCGGCAGTGCGTGGTGCCTGTATGAATGTGCTCATAAATTTGCCCGGGATTAAAGATAAACGCTTTACGGATAGAGAGAAAAAACAAGTGGATGAATTGATAGCTAAAGCACAGAAACTTGAGCAGAAGATTTTTCGTCAAACCATTAAGATAATAGAAAACTAATGGCTGAAATTCACATCTTATCAACCGATCTCCGAAACAAAATTGCAGCAGGTGAAGTCGTTGAAAGACCTGCCTCCGTTGTTAAAGAACTTATTGAGAATAGTTTGGACGCAAATACATTGGACATTACAGTTGTTATTGAAAAGGGTGGGCATCAACTCATTCAAGTAACTGATAATGGCGATGGAATTTCAAATGAAGATTTAACGTTGGCAGCTCAACGATATACTACCAGCAAGATTGAAACTATTGATGATTTGTTCAATATCAATTCGTTGGGTTTTCGTGGTGAAGCTTTAGCAAGTATTGCTTCTGTATCGGAAATGGAAATGGTTTCGTGTGCAAATGGTGAAGACGGGTTTTCTGTTTCAATCGTAGATGGTAAGGCTGGTGAAATAAAGCCTGCTGAACCAGTAACGGGTACGAGTATTAGCGTTCGAAACTTGTTTTATAATACTCCAGCCAGAAAAAAATTCTTAAAGTCCTTCCGTGTTGAATTTAGACAGATTGTTTCCATGGTTCGTCGGTATGGACTGGCTTATCCGGAAGTTTCATTTAAATTAATTCACGATGATAAAGAAATTATAAATATCCAAGGTGAAAGTTTAAAAGAACGAATTGATAATTTGTTGGACCCTACATATAGTGCTCATTTACTGGAAGTAAACATTGTTAAAGGTGATTTTGCCATTAGCGGTTATGTGGGAAATTTGAATCTATTACGATCCCGGCCCGGTGAACAGTATATCTTTCTTAATCGCCGATTTATTAAACATCGTTTGCTGAATAACGCTGTTTATGGTGCATTTCAATCGTTACTTAAAAGAGGAGAGTACCCGTTTTATGTTTTAAATCTTGCTCAGCCGACAGATCAGATTGATGTGAATGTACACCCCATGAAAATCGAAGTTCGATTCAAAGACGAATGGCGATTATATCATGTGCTTAAATCATCTGTAGCGGATGCATTAGGCGACATTTTAGACACCATACCGGATTTTTCAAAAATGTCATCTCAATTCCAAGAGTTTGGCCATGAACTTCAACAGGGAACTCTGTCATTGCCAGTGGTGGATACGCCTATACAACGTGGATTAGAACGAGCTAAAACATATATGGAGAAACTGTCTGAAAAGAAAGATAGTATTGAAGAGGTCAGTGCCGGGAATATTTGGCAGATTCATGATAAATATATCGTTTCCCAAATAAACAGCGGATTGGTAATTATTGATCAGCATGTAGCCCATGAACGCGTTTTATTTGAAGAAGCTCTAGATGCATTTGATAAAGCACCATTAGGAGCTCAAACGCTATTATTCCCGGAGGCACTGGAATTTTCAGCAGATGAATTTTCTATTCTTTTGGATATACTTCCTAATTTGAATAAGCTTGGATTTCGCATGCAGGAATTCGGTAAAAATACGGTTATGGTAGAAGCAATTCCTTCTGAAATGGTTTGGGGAAATGAAAAGGCTATTATTCGAGAAATTATTGATTCATTTCTGGAGAATAAGAAAAAGTATAGTTCCTGGCAAGAGGGACTTGCCGCATCCTATTCATGCCATGCAGCCGTTAAAGCGGGCGATCCCCTTACAATCCAGGAAATGCAAGCATTAGTAAACAGACTTTTTGCTACAAATCATCCTTATTATTGTCCACATGGACGTCCTATTATTGTTCAGCTTTCCATTGATGAATTGGACAAGCGTTTTGAACGTATATAGATTTATAAAATATAAATTATAGTTATTATTTAGATCATTCATCATCTCGATGCACTATTCCGGGAGAAAATGCCGGTAAACAAACAGCGATATACTCTGCGCCATTTGGCGTGTAATATTGAACCCAATCTCCCGCCTCTACCATTACTGCTTCACCTTTATGAATCTGTAGAGTCTCTTTTTTAGATTTGATTATGAGAGTTCCATTTAATACTAATGTGTATTCACAAAATTCAGGTGTTTGGCCAGGTTCGATCCATCCCGGAGGACTTGTCATTTTAGCTATACTAATTTGATCCGATTGTGAATTAACCTTGCCGATAAATTCTTCAATAATTTTGGGTTTATTTCCGGCTGATGCAATTATGGTTGGTTTTTGAATTTTGCGTATCATATTATTTCTTCTTTATGCTTTCATATCGTTTAATATAATCGGTGACTGAAAAATGTTGGATCAACTCCATGATAGTATCCAAAGGTATCTTTTCCAGTGTTGTGAATCGAATGCATGATTTGCCCATATTGGGTTTGATACCCATTGTTTCATAGGCCTTCATTAGTTTTTCCGTTTGCTCTGGAAAAATATAACATCCCATCATATATATAGCCAAATGGTTCTTTTGAGATGCAATTGATGCAATCCCCAGTGGTTGTCCATTATACGTGTCTGGATACGTTTCTAAAGGAATTTCATAACTTATCATTCCCCAGTTCATGGATTCAACGTATCCATCAGGAAGAATATCTAGTATTCTGTTTCTGATAGTAGAAATGATTTCACGTCGTTCATCGGTAAGTTCATTTAAATAACCTTCAACAGTTTGTGCTTTACTTTGAACCATAATTAATTTTAATAGAAATCAGTGCGAATGACAGGTTGAAATAATTCTTTTCGATGTGCGCATACAGGGTCTGCACTACAATTGAAGCAATCTGGTTCGGTCATTTCCGGGCAACGTTTTCGTGAAAAGAAAAAATATTCATCCACCGTTGCCATGGAGCGACCGGACAATCCTGGTAAATAATCTACAGCCTTATAGGTTGCATATCTAACCGCCCATTCATCTGCTTCGTTAATAAGGTCTCTATTTACTAATTTTTGATGTAAAATATTATCTACTACATCGATAAGACCCATTCGGAGATTGGACCGCATACAATGATAATCAATAATGGGAGGGAGTAATTCATTATTTCCAAATTTAAAATATGTTTCCGGTCGATTATTCAAAATCATCGCCAAGAGAGAACTTTTTTTCCGCAGGGGATCTTCTCCATATCCTCCTAAATGATCCAGCATGGATAAGAGTGATTTTAATGGTGTGGATGAATGTTGAGCTTCGTGTAAAATACTTTGTGGAGTCCAACCTAGTTCTAACATAGTTTTTCCATAACGTTGAGCAATTTGCAAATGCATTTCAATGGCGGGCATGACATCTTTTCCATCGTCAGAACAAAATAATTTTTTCATTTCATCCATTGTTGAATTTGCTTGTCGTTCCGGTGAAAAATAGTCGGGATCTGAATTCAATAATTTGGTATATGCCATAAAGAGATAAAAGGCACCTTTTAATTCTTCTCCGCCAATGGTATCAATTAAAGGTAAATGATATCGACCACCTTTTGTTGACCAAAAACTAAATTGCTGGAGTGTTGTAACGAAAAAATAATCCACAGTTAATGGATGATTTATAGATGGTAGGGAGGATGTAACAAAATCAAATGGCTTTTCATCTTTAAGCCCGGAAATTAAATCTGCTGTTTTTTGTATTTGCTCATGGTTTACAATAACGCGTATATCTGATTTAATATTCGGAGGTGGAGATTGAGAAAATAATTTTTCAGGCCCAATTCCCTGTATCATTTCAGCAGAAAGTGCGGACGCATTCATGGCAGCCATGGTCGGATGTTTGCCTATTACTAAATGTGCTAATGTTGCTCCGCAAAATGTATCGCCCGCACCGGTTGGATCTAGCATTATTGATGGAGCTGGATTAATTTTAATCTCATGATCGCCCAAATACACAGAAGCGCCTTGTCGGCCTTTGGTAATGAATAGACATTTTCCTGAATCCGTTTTAATTTCTATATTAGATGAAAAGAGAGCGTTTGCTTCCTCGTCATTCATAAAAAAATAATCCGATTCGTTAATAACTGTATGAATTAGGTGGGGATTATCTTTAATGAGCGGTTTTCCCGTTCCAGCAGAAATACATTTAGCACCACGATCTTTGCATGCTTGAATGAATGTTAATTGTCTTGAAGTGTGCCCTAATGGAACGACGTGAATGAGCTCAAAATCTGAAAGATCATTCGGTAAATCATCGGGAGATAATGTTTCTTCCGCCCCAAAAAATGATTGTTTATAAATTGTATTATTTTCTTCCTGAACGATATGGAATCCGGGCATCTTATCCGGAGTAACTGTTGGTCCTATCCAATGTACAATGGATGTAACATTTTCCAATCTTTTTGGCATAGGGTCAGGAAAAGGTGAAAATAGAGTAACTTCAACCCCTGATTTTGCAGCTGCAAGTGCTGTGTACAAACCTGCTCCGCCCGCTGACGAATAATCTGTATTGTTTATCGTGAGTGTATCCAACGATGCACCGCCGATAACAAATATCTTTTCTGATATTTGTCTAGATTTAATTATGATACTCTTTCAAAATTAATTACGCATTATACTTTATTTGTAATCTCTGGTTCATACATTAATTTCTCCTGCAAAATTTATGTCATAATATGTTGATAACCAATTTTACACATTTTAAATAGTATGTCAGAAAATCCAATACTTGCCATTGTTGGCCCTACAGCTGTAGGGAAAACGTCTGTTGCCATTGCAGTAGCTAAAAAGATAAATGGCGAAATAATTGGTCTTGATTCTCGACAGATCTATAAAGGAATGTCAATTGGAACAGCTCAACCTACCTTGGAAGAAGTAAATAGTATTCCACATCATCTTATATCAATTCGGGAACCCAATGAAACTGTATCTGCCGGCGAATATGCTGATTTGGTAAAAGATATTGTAGGTGAAATACAAAATAAAGGAAAAGAACCCATTCTTTGCGGCGGAGCTGGTTTGTATTTAGATGCCCTAACATTAGGTATATTTAAAGAGAGTAAAACAAATCCGGACATAAGAGAGCGATTAAGTAGAGAATATGACGAAGCGCCGGATGTTATGTTGAAAAAACTGAAAGATATTGATCCAGACTATGCTGAAAAAGTGCATATTAATAATAAGAAGAGACTTATTCGAGCGTTGGAAATAGTTGAAATTACGGGCAAAATTCCTACAGAGCATTTTAAAGAACAAACATTCAATCAACCATTCCTATCTGCCGGTAGACAGGCGGGCAGGCATTCAATCTTTACTGTATTACTTTCAATGGAGAGGCAACTGTTAATAAATCGAATCAGGGAACGGACAAAAAGTATGTTGGAGAATGGTTGGATTGAAGAAACGAAAGTATTACGTGAAAATTATTCTGTTGAAAAAGCTCACGCGTTAGATTCAATTGGGTATCGCCAAATTTGCCAATATTTGGATGGTGAATATTCCATAGAAGAATTGGAAGAGGAAATTGTAATTCGAACTCGACAATTTGCCAAACGTCAATATACGTGGTTTAGAAATCGTGGAAATCCAGTTGAGATTGATATGGAAAAATTTGGAAGTATGGATGATATAGCAGATGAAATCATTTTGGTGTGGAATAAGTTAGCCAATCAATAACGTACATTTATTCTTTTATTAACTAAGCTGTGATTAGGTTTCTGAAGCTTTACTAGGGGCGTTCTGTTGCCCGGTGCCCCAAACCGCGCTTTCTTAAATTAATTAAGCAGCGAGAGCAAATTTATCATTTGCAATTATAATTTAGCCCGATAACGACGGAACAATCCCGAACGAAAGAATAGCTTTTAGACACTCGTCGATTCTAATTCACCCCCATAAGTTGTAAATGGTGGAGGTGGTGGGTACTGCCCCCACGTCCGCAATGTTTATTACGAAATTCGTTTATCGTCATAGTTGGAAATCCAACATCAATAATATAAAACTTTATTTTAAAGATTCAATTTATTTATTGAAAATGACACTGTCAGAACAGCAAAAAAAAGAGATAGCAGAACAACAAGCACAAAAAAATACTACAAAAAGGGTTATATCTCCTGAATTGGAAAAAATTCTCTACGAAGCTATCCCTGTTTTAGATCATGGTTTTGTCAGAGTAGTTGACTATATGGGTGATGATAGTTCTATAGTCCAGGCAGCTCGAGTTTCTTACGGAAAAGGAACAAAAAAAGTTTCTACCGATAGTGGTTTAATCAAATACTTAATGAGACATCGACACAGCACTCCTTTTGAGATGTGTGAAATAAAGTATCATGTAAAGCTGCCCATATTTATAGCAAGACAATGGATTAGGCACAGAACGGCAAATGTTAATGAATATTCGGCAAGATATTCAATTTTAGACAAAGAATTTTATATGCCATCAAAAGAAAACCTTGCTGTGCAATCCACAGGCAATAGACAGGGAAGAGGAGAATTAATCAACGGAAAGCAAGCTGACAATATTTTAAATATCTTAAAAAAAGATGCCGAACAAACTTATGCAGACTATGAGTTAATGTTGAATGAAAGATATGATGGAAGCACTATAAATGAAAACAACAAAGGTTTGGCCAGAGAACTAGCTAGAATGAATTTAACTTTAAATACTTATACTCAATGGTACTGGAAAACAGACTTGTTAAATTTATTGAATTTTTTGTCTCTACGCGGAGATAATCATGCTCAATACGAAATCAGAGCTTATGCGGACGTAATGATTGATGCTTTGAAAAAGTGGGTGCCTATAACATTTGATGCTTTCATGGATTATAGAGTCGGGGGCATGGAATTATCAGGAAAAGGCAAAGTAGTCATCCAAAAAATGATGAAGGGGCAAAAGTGTGACTTTGAAACTTCCAATCTTTCAAAAAGAGAATGGAATGAATTAATGGAGTCTTTTGGTTTTAAAGAAAAGATTCTTTAATTTTTTTTGCTATTTCTATAAAGATTTTTGAAATTTTGTGATCAGGATTTATTTCAACAAGAGGTTTGCCAGTGTCAGCCGCAACTCTTAAGTCAATATTCAATGGTATTTTTCCAAGAAATTTTTTTTTATAATCGTTAGCAGCTTTTTCTACACCACCTTCGCCAAAAATATTATAGTTTTTACCATCATCACCTTCAAAGAAACTCATATTATCAACAAGACCAATTATCGGCACTTTTAATTTATCAAACATCTTGATTCCTCTCCTCACATCAAGCAATGCTATTTCTTGTGGTGTTGAAACAATCACGACACCATCGACTTTAATTTCTTGCGAGAAGGTAAGTTGAGTATCTCCAGTTCCAGGTGGCATATCTACAACTAAAAAATCTAAATTATTCCACAAAACTTTTTGAGTGAATGTTTTAATCGCGCTTATTACCATTGGTCCTCTCCAAATCATTGGTGTTTCTTTATCCACTAAAAAACCAATGGATATACACTGAATTCCATATTGTTCTATGGGTGTTAAACTTTTCCCATCCTCACTTTTTGGTTTCTCATTTATAGCCATCATTTTTGGTAGCTAAGTTCCATATACATCTGCGTCAAGAATTCCCACTTTATGATTGAGCAATATTAGGGCCAAGGCCAGATTCGTGGCAAAAGTAGATTTGCCAACCCCTCCTTTAGCACTGGATATGGCAATCGTGAATTTTGTTCCTTGTATGGGATTTTTTGTAAAGCTTTTTGGAGCTGTTTTGTTCCTTAAAGCATCACTTAGACCTACTGTCTTTTTGTCCATTTGGAGTATCTTAACTTGTTTTTGTTAATAAAGTCATTATATACAGTGTGTCATGGCAAACGGTAATGATTTTAAAGGTGGTAGTCCGTGGGGATCTGCAGGAGGAAGAAATGGTTCTGGACGTGGCGGACGAAGACCTCCCAACATTGACGAAGTTGTAGAAAAAATCCAAAAATTAATTAGTAGATTTATGCCAGGTGGAAAATCTGGTGGCAGCAAACCAATTATTTTTGGACTTATTTTACTGGTTGTTGTTTGGGCCTTTAGCGGCTTGTATAGAGTGTTACCAGACGAACAAGGAGTTGTTTTAAGATTTGGAAAATTTGTTGCGACAACTCAACCTGGTTTAAATTATCATATCCCTTATCCAGTAGAAACTGTTCTTACTCCAAAAGTTACAAAAGTACACAGAGTTGATATAGGCTTTAGAGCAGCAAGTGATACAGGCAGAACTTCCGAAGTGGGTGATGTTCCAGAAGAAAGTTTAATGCTAACAGGTGACGAAAATATTGTTAACATAGACTTTTCAGTTTTTTGGGTTATCAAAGATGCCGGTAAGTTTTTGTTTAAAATACAAAGCCCTGTCGTAACAGTAAAAGCGACAGCCGAAACGGCCATGAGAGAAGTAATAGCAAGAAGCAAGCTTCAATCAATATTAACCAAAGGTAGATCCAGTATTGAAATTGAAACACAAGAAATTATGCAGAGTCTTTTGGACGAGTACGAGTCTGGAATACAGATCACACAAGTACAAACTCAAAAAGCCGACCCACCTGATGAAGTCATCGACGCCTTTAGAGATGTTCAAGCTGCTAGAGCGGATATGGAGCGTTCAAAGAATGAAGCCGAAGGTTACCAAAATGATGTTATACCAAGGGCGCGAGGAGATGCGGCAAAAATTTTACAGGAAGCCGAAGCATACAAAAAAAAAGTTATCGCTATGGCCGAAGGAGAAGCGAGCCGATTTTTAGCAATTTATAATGAATATGCAAAAGCTAAACGAGTAACTCAAGAAAGAATGTATCTTGAAACCATGGAAAAAGTTTTAGCGGATATAGATAAGGTTATTATAGACAAAAATGCTGGAGGAGTGGTTCCCTACTTGCCTTTACCGGCATTAACGATGAAATCGAAAGGAACCGATACACAATGAAACTAGGTAAATTTATACTTCCCCTTATATTTGTAATTGGTTTAGTAGTTTATTTATCACTTTTCACAGTGAAAGAAATTAATCAAGCTATAGTGTTACAATTTGGTGATCCAAGAAAAATAGTCACTGAGGCGGGTCTTCAGTTTAAAATGCCTTTTATTCAAAATGTTGTGTTTTTAGATCGTAGAATTTTAAGTTTAGATCCTCCGCCAGCAGAAGTGATTGCATCCGACCAAAAAAGATTAATTGTTGATGCTTATGCAAGATTTAAAATTATTGATCCGTTGAAGTTTTATATTTCAGTGGGTGATGAAAGAGTGGCACGATCAAGATTGGCTACTATTATTAATTCGAGAATAAGAAGTGTTTTAGGTAAACAGAGTCTTGCAACATTACTATCCGAAGAGAGAAGTACACAAATGTCAATTATTCAAGAAGGGGTTAACGTAGAAGCAGAGAAATTTGGTATAACCATTATTGACGTCAGAATTAAAAGGGCCGACCTTCCTCAAGCTAACAGTGAAGCTATATACAAAAGAATGCAAACCGAAAGAGAAAGAGAAGCAAAAGAATTTAGAGCAAGAGGGGCTGAGATGGCGGTTACTATTACTTCAACAGCAGATAGAAAGGTAACTGTTATATTGGCAAATGCACAAAAACAATCTGAAATTATGAAGGGTGAAGGCGACGGTATTAGAAATAAAATATTCGCTGACGCCTATGGTCAAGATCCAGATTTTTTTTCTTTCTACAGAGCGATGCAAGCTTATGAAACGGCTTTAATCGGAGGTGATACTACTTTAATTTTATCCCCTGATAGTGATTTCTTTAAGTTTTTCGGAAATGCAGGAGTTATTAAAGAACAATAAGATTGTTCGATGAAAGAGCTCATCATTGCGATAGGTCTTTTATTATTTATTGAAGGCATTCTGTATGCCTTATTTCCATCAAAAATGAAAAATATGTTGAAAGTTATCGAAAAATTGCCAGTCAACCAACTGAGGATAAGCGGTCTATTATTTGCTCTGATTGGTTTTGCAATTGTTTGGTTTAACAAAAGTTAAGATTATATGAAGATTTATAAAAAAGTTTTTCATTACTGCTTAATTCTTATTGTATTAATTTTACCCATTTCATTTGCTCATGCAAAAATGGTGCCAAGCTCTTTCGCTGATCTAGCTGAAAAACTGATGCCTTCAGTTGTTAATATAGCGAGCACACAAACAATTAGAACAACTTCCAATCCCTTTCCTTTTGAATTTCCAGAAGGATCTCCATTTAAGGACATGTTTAAAGAATTTAATCAACCACGGGAAAGAAAAGCTACTGCTCTTGGATCGGGCTTTATAATTGATAGCAAAGGTATAGTGGTTACTAATAATCACGTTATTCAAGGAGCAGAAGATATCGTTGTTAGTGTTAATGGATCTAAAGAATATAAAGCTAAAGTCATAGGCAAAGATCCTTATATGGACTTAGCAGTTTTGCAAATAGAATCAGATGAAAAATTTATACCCGTTAGTTTTGGCGATTCAGATAAAGCGCGTGTCGGAGATTGGGTTATTGCTATTGGTAATCCATATGGTTTTGGAGGTACCGTTACTACAGGAATAATCTCGTCAAGAAATAGAGATATCGGTTTAACTCGATATGACGATTTTATTCAAACAGATGCTTCTATCAATGTAGGCAATTCAGGTGGACCTCTTTTTGATTTAAATGGAAAAGTTGTAGGAATTAATACAGCAATTATTGCACCTGGAAGATCTGGTTCTATCGGTATCGGTTTTGCCATACCTTCAAATTCGGCATCCAAAGTTATTGAGCAACTTATTGAATTTGGTGAAACGAAAAGAGGCTGGTTAGGAGTAAGAATTCAAGTGGTTACCGAAGAAATTGCTGAAGTAGAAAAGTTAGAAAAACCAGAAGGAGCTTTGGTCGCAAATGTATCGGAAGGAAGTCCAGCAGCCAAAGGAGGAATAAAACCTGGCGATATTATTTTGGAGTTTGATGGAAAAAAAGTTGATACCATGCGAACACTTCCTAAATTAGTGGCTCAAACTAAAGTTGGCAAAAGAGTTACAGTTAAAATTTGGAGAAATCAACAATTAATTTCAAAAAAAGTTTTATTAGGGAGATTAGAGTCCTCCAAGGAATTTAAAGCTGAAAATAAAACGGAATCTGATAAAGATATAATTGTGGAAGCTCTAAAAATTTCTGTTAGAGATTTAAATAAAAATGATATTTACAAACGTGAATTGCCAAAAAATTCAACAGGAGTTGTAGTGACCAAAATATCTGAGAACAGTCCTTTAAAGTTTGTATCTGTTAATGACGTTATTGTTGAGTTACAAAAGAAAAAAATTACGAACTCAAATCAATTTTTGAAATTAGTTAACGATATTCTCAACAAAGGACAAAAAACTTTGATGTTTGCAATTTACAATTCAAAAAATCAAAGATCTTACTTAACTGTAAAATTGAATTAAATTTTGCATTTTGAGCTTCAAATGGAGCAAGAAAAGAAAGTAATTTTATTAGCTGGACCCACCGCCTCAGGCAAATCAAAATTAGCACTTCAGTTAGCAAAAAATTTAAATGGAGAAATTATTAATGCTGATAGTATGCAAGTTTATAATGAGATTTTTATTTTAACTTCAAGACCAACCTTGCAAGATACAAAT
>OFIZ01000058.1_pt1 | contig 13490 bp, 10 predicted proteins | sample 1540161 | NCBI WGS metagenome assembly OFIZ01 (sample SAMEA104347373, study PRJEB22522) | marine metagenome | biome: marine biome; feature: marine water body; material: seawater | collected 2015-09-01T00:00:00Z | depth 1403 m
AGTCTTTGGACAGACACCGTGATCTCCCTGCAGTTTCCCTTAAGTGGTTTTCGCTGAATAATGCAGTCCATAAAGCCTCACTGGCACAAAAGGCCTGGATCGACAGCGGAGATTTGAAGTTCATTAAAGAACGTGACCTTACATGGAAAGTTGATATTCACCCGGCCTTTAAGCAACTCGACCTGCTTTACAAAAAGGTACGTGTCTGGGAAGGAGAACGATCAGTTGAGAGACGCGTTTTTTATGATTTGCGGTTGATGATTTTATCCCTTGAAAATCTGCAAAAAAACACAAGCGATCCGAAACAAAAACTTACTCTGGAAGAAGCACAGATTATCTGGACAGACAAGGAGTCGCCTTTGGTACAGAACATCAGCAGTCAGGTGGAAATAATGATTCGCTGGCAAACCGATTTTGCACGTCAGCAGGAATCTGAATTGCGGCAAGGTTTGTCAGGACTTGGAATTTGGATTTGGGTCGTTGCTTCTGTAGTTTTACTTCTTGTTTTGGGATTGGCAGTTTTTTTTGCAAACCGAATCACTGCCCCACTTAGAAAATTACGGGGTGCGGCTCAGCAGCTTATCCGTGATCAGTTCCACAAGCCTGCTGAAAAATCCATTGAAGTCGAGGGCAAAGCAGATGAATTTCCGGAAAATATGGATGAAGTTCAAACGTTGACAGAAGTTTTTCAAAAAATGGAGTCCGTCATCCGCGAACGTACTGAATTACTGGAAACCTCAAATCGTCAGCTTGATCAAGCCAGCCGGGCCAAAGGTATGTACCTCACCAACATGTCTCATGAGTTGCGTACTCCGCTTAATGCTATAATTGGCTTTGCGGAAGTCTTGCTTGAACCAGGAAAAGAGGAACCACTTTCGGATTATCAAATTGACCGCCTCAGTAGAATTTTAAAAAGCGGGCAACATCTGTTGGAACTGATCAATTCATTGCTCGATCTTTCCAAAATTGAAGCAGGACAGATGCAAATATTTAACTCAGAGTTTCAGTTGGAAAATTTACTGCAGGATGTGATGGAATGGCTGGAACCACTTCTACAGGAAAAATCTCTTCAGCATGAACTCGTTTTCCACTCTGACACACCAATTATGCTTTATTCTGATTCCGTAAAGGTCCGGCAGGTACTGATTAATCTTCTGGGGAATGCCATTAAATTTACTGAATCCGGAGGTCATATCAAAGTCAGTAGCATTCATGATGTAAATGGAGTTTCAATTGAAATTCAGGACACAGGCTGCGGAATTACCGTAGATCAGCAGCAGCAAATATTTGAAGTCTTCCATCAAGTCAACTCATCCGGAACACTAAAGGGGACAGGTCTTGGACTTGCGCTAGTTCAAAGTTTAATGAAATTACTGGGAGGTTCAGTTTCGTTAAAAAGTAAATATGGTGAAGGTAGTACATTCACGTTGCACTTTCCAGCATCCAGCAGACTGAAACTTGAATCCTGAAACTTAAATTACTACTTGAGTAATTTTATTAAATCTCAGCATACGGAAGCACAAATTGGAATCGGATATGCCCTGTTGGCTTTTAGCGCATGGGGTTTTCTTCCCATTTACTGGAAACTTCTTGACACCGTTCCTTCGTTAGAAATTTTAGCACACCGAATGGTTTGGTCCGTGCTTTTCCTAGCGGGTTTGCTGGCAGTTCAGAAGCGTTTGGGGGAATTTCGGGATTTACTGAAGACCCCAAAATATATCTGGATGCTCCTGGGAACAGCAGTGCTCCTGGGAGTAAACTGGTTTGTTTATATTTATGGTGTAAACACGAATCAAATCGTCGAAACCAGTTTGGGATATTTTATCAATCCCTTGTTTAATGTTTTATTGGGAGCAATTTTTTTGAAGGAACGCCTCAATTATTGGCAAAGTTTAGCACTTGGAATGGCTGCTTTGGGCGTTTTGAATTTTCTCTGGGATTTTGACTCACTCCCCTGGATTGCTCTATCGTTGGCATTCACCTTTTCTTTTTACGGTTTATTACGCAAAATGATACCAGTAAAACCATTGGTGGGTCTGTTGATGGAGACAGTACTGCTTGCCCCTTTCGCAGCAGTTATGATAGTGGTTTGGAATGTAGATGGTACAGGGAATATTGGAGGAGATTGGAGAATTGTGATTTTTTTAGTCGGTGCAGGCGTGGTCACCTCACTACCACTGCTCTGGTTCACAAATGCTGGAAAACGACTTCGTTATACTACCCTGGGTTTTATTCAATACATGACTCCATCTATCCAACTCTTAATTGGTGTGTATCTTTACCATGAACCGTTCACGCCAACTCACAGCATCACGTTCGGACTGATTTGGGCCGGTTTGGTGATATTTTCAATCAATTCTCTATTCGTACAGAGTCCTTCATAAATTAATGCAATGAAAATATTTTATTTTGAACTAATTGGCCTGATTTGTTTCTTCATCTCGGGACTGATTTTTATTATGGCGGGCATCCGCAGCGAAGATTATCTTTCCACCATTGGAAGTATAGTTTGGACCTTTGCCTGTGTACTCTGGCTGATTCCGGTACTCTCCAGGAGGAATACTGAACGTTAGAGAGTCCCTGTACAGGCTGTTTTTCACTCTTACTTGTTTTCCAGGTATGATTCCATGGAATCATCCATAGCTTCCATCCAGGGAGTATGATGGACTGGCTGCATATTCCCGGTAATCAAGGAGCGGTAGGCATGGTTCCGGAAATCCATAATGTCCTCATGCTTTTGGTGTTCCCATTCCATGAAGGTCTTGTTTACTCCCTCCACATCAAAACTCGGATAGTCCGTTTCGGAGATTAACTCTTTCACATAATCTCCCTGGAACCAGATCATCTGTTCATCGTTCTCAAGTTTTTCTTCCCGTTCTCTCCAGGCCTGACTGTGGCTTCTCATCTCCTCTTTTGAAGGCAAATTGATGCGTCCCAGCATGTAATCTCTGGTGTACCAGGCCTGTGCGTCAAACATGTTAAAAGTGTAGAACTGATCCTGCATTCCTAGGTACATCAGTTTTGGATTGTCTTCCCAAAATACACCTTTATAGAGGTTCAAAGGCCAGAGACGGTTATCCGTTTTCAAGCGCAGACTATCCGGAAGAAAAGGGAAGTAATGCAGATAGCCCGTACACATAATGATCGCGTCAATCTCCTTACTTGAGCCATCCTTAAAGGTACATGTATTTTTATCAACCTTCTTCAGCAGAGGGACTTCTTCCCAGTTATTCGGCCAGTGGAATCCCATCGGAGCGGTTCGATAACTGCAGGTAATGGACTTTGCACCATATTTATAACATTGGGAACCGATGTCTTCCGCAGAATAACTGGTGCCGATGAGCAAGAGATTTTTTCCCTTAAATTCAAGCGCATCCCGAAAGTCATGTGCGTGTAGCACACGACCGTTGAAAGTTTCTATTCCATCAAAACTTGGCACATTCGGCGTAGTAAAATGCCCTGAAGCCACCACCACATTATCAAATTCCTCAGAGTAAACCGTGTCGTCCACTAGATTATGTGCAGTTAAGGTAAAGCGGCCTGACTTTACTGAATAATAAACCTCACGGATTGTGGTACGAAAACGGATTTGCTTCCTGACACCGGCTTTTTCAACACGCCCTATGATGTAGTCGAAAAGAACTTCACGTGGAGGATATGAAGCAATAGTGCGTCCAAAATGTTCTTCAAAGGAGTAATCCGCAAATTCCAAACACTCCTTTGGGCCGTTTGACCACAGATAGCGGTACATGCTGGAATGAACCGGTTCTGCATATTCATCAAGTCCGGTACGCCAGGTATAATTCCACAGTCCACCCCAGTCTTCCTGCCGTTCAAAACATACAATTTCCGGAACTTCAGCGCCTTTTTCTGCAGCCGATTGAAAAGACCTTAATTGTGCTAAACCGCTGGGTCCCGCACCAATAACTGCTACTCGATTATTCATGACAATTTCTGTTTAGGTTAATCATCGAAATACTTACAATTCTAACTGAATGAATTTAATTTACTACCACACCGCAGAGCAGCGTTGTATGCTGTGACACTTTTGTGAATTGTGCAGCAATTCTCTAATACGAACCTGCTGTTCCCCGGCCAATTATTTTTATTGTTTTGTCTTTCAAGTACATCTCCGGATTGACAACCTTTATCACAACTCCCAAAGCTAGAGAATTCCATAGGGCATTCCTGCTACTCCTCTCTCCCAGATAGAATTACATTGAATCGTCCACTGCTTCCAGCCACGGAAAAGATTAGAGTAGTGGTCGTATTTAAACCGAATAAAAGACACTAGCTAAAATAGATGTAATTTTTTGTTACAATTGCTGTTGGGTTGGATGTCAATTAATGGCTTCAACCGAAGAAAAGAAGGGTAGTTTTAGCTAATATCTAAAATTTGTTTTCTTTCGTTTGCCCAAGTTCGTATCACTTGATCAGCGGCCAGACCAATGAAAGCCACACACAGGCCCAGTGTTAATCCATTGCCTGTGCCATTTTTATCGGATAAAGCTTTCAAAATAAATTGTCCAAGATCATCGGTACCAATCATCGCGCCAATGATGATCATGGATAACGCAAACACGACGGTTTGATTAACGCCCAACGCCATGTGTGGAAAAGACATGGGCAATTCAATTTTGATCCATCTTTGCAGTCGATTGACACCTGACATTGAGCCCGCATCATGCAAATCTGGTGGCACACTGCGCAGTCCTTCCACGGTATAACGGGTAGCAGGAACCGTGGCATAGACAATAACTGCGATTAATACGGAGGTATCGGTTACGCCAAAAAGCATAATCACGGGAATCAAATATATAAAGGATGGAAAAGTTTGAAACGTATCACAAACCAATAAAATGAATTTTGCGGTATACGAATTTTGCGCACATAAAGTTCCCACCGTAACGCCAATAATGGATGACACAATGACTGCAAAGCTCATTAAGTACATCGTAATAAGGGCTCTATCCCACCATTCTGTCAAAGCGATAAACAAAATAAATCCGCCAACAATTGCTGCCGATCGTATTCCGCCGATGATGTAACCAACGCCCATGGTTAAAGCAAGCGTTGCAACAACCGGCATACTGAGATACGCGGCTTTCATCGGCATCAGGATCTGCTGAATCAAAAATACATTAAACCCTTTTAATGTGAAGAAGAAGGTATCCCATATCCAATCAACGCCTCTTTGCAAAGTATCGCCAATCGAGATGCCTTTGTTATGCGGAACAATATACAAATAGTTAAAACCTTCTCGAAAAAAGAACGTGCCAATGTAGGCGAGTACAATGCCTGCTACAACAATCACGAGGAACATCAATGAATATTTGTGGCGCTTAAAAAAAGTAAGATCAGCAAAATAATCAGTTTGTTTGTTTGCCCAAGCAAGAGACATTCGATCTAAAACCACCGCGATCAGCACAATACAAATACCTTGTTCTATTGCCTGCCCAATTCTGAGCCCATTCAGTGAAAGCAATAAATTGAAACCCAAACCCTTAGCGCCAATAAAAGAGGCAATCACCGCCATGGCCAAGCACTGCATGATGACCTGGTTGACGACAACCAGAATATCCCGTCTTGCAGATGGAATTAAGACTTTATACATGAGTTGAAAATTACTGCAGCTGCTCATCACGCCTGCTTCAAAAACTTCCGGCGCCACCCTTTTCAGCCCCAAAACTGTCAGACGCACCATCGGGGGGGTGGCAAAAATAATGGTCGCAATGGCACCCGCATGATCGCCAATTCCAAAAAATACCATCACCGGCACCAAATAGGAAAATTGCGGCACGATCTGCATGACGTTAAGGAAAGGATTCAGTGTTAGTTCGACTTTCCGATTTTTGTACGCCCAGATACCCAGAGTTAAGCCTAAAATAAAAGAAACGGGCGCTGCGAACAGTACGAATGAGAGCGTTTGCATGGACGGCTCCCATTGACCGAAAACGGCAATGTATATGGTCGAAAAGCCTGCCAGCATCGCAAGGCCTTTGCCCTGGAGCTTATAGCCTAAAAGAATTGCGCCGCTGGCAACGACCGTCCAGGGCAATGCGGGCCAACGGGCCCACTTGTTTTCACTAACAAAATCCCAGCTCGTAAAAGTAACGATCGTTTTAACCCCGCCCAAAATAATTTCGCGAATTAACCCAATTAAAAAAAGGATGCTCGCCGAGATGGCTCTCGTCACTTGTTGTAGTAACGGTTTTTCCTCAAATTCTTCAATCTCGGGGTCATAGACCTGAATCGGCCACCAGTCGAACATCAAGTACTCGACCGAGTCATTAATCAGGTATGGAAGACCTGCAATCAGTGAAGGAAAACGCCAAAAAATATTATTCTCTGACGGGTTGATAAAGAGGCAGAGTAAGGCGAAAATAACCAATAAACCAACAAATTGAAATAATTTGGGATGGTTTTTTAACTGATTCATAGTCGTAGAATTAATCGTTATTTTCCGTTTCAGCCCTACTGCCAAACAACACATGAATCACTTTGGAAGAGTGTACCGCTCCAACCACATTGTTATCCGCATCTGTTACCGCAACAGGTTTTTGTTGACTCAGCACTGCTTCCGCAACTGTTTCGATTATTGCGTCTTTAGAGACTTGTAGATCGCTTAGCTCTTCTGAGCTATCAATCGGATCCATCACAGATTCAATTTTAAGTACCTTCTCCCTGGGTACATCTTCAGTAAATTTACGCACGTACTCAGTGGCTGGATTAAGAACGATGTTGGCGGGTGTATCTAATTGCTCGATAATCCCCTCTTTCATTATGGCAATACGGTCAGCGAGGCGCAGCGCCTCATCAAAATCATGAGTAACAAATAATATGGTTTTTTTTAAAACACCCTGTAGCCGGAGAAATTCATCTTGCATTTCTTTACGAATTAATGGATCAAGAGCAGAAAACGGTTCGTCTAGGAACCAAATATCAGGTTCTACAGCAAGAGAGCGTGCAATCCCTACACGTTGCTGCTGACCACCAGATAATTGTCTTGGAAAATAATTTTCTCTTCCATCAAGAACATCAAGCTTGACCATCTCCATAGCTCTTTTGATGCTCTCTTCTGTACTATTGCCTTTCATCTGTAAGGGGAACGCAATATTTTCTAGTACAGTTTTGTGAGGTAATAGGGCAAAGCTCTGAAAGACCATGCCCATTTTGTTGCGCCGAAGCTCAATAAGCTTTTTATTGCTCATACCCAACAAGTCTTCACCGTCTATATAAATATTGCCCGAAGTAGCGTCCGTTAATCTAGATATACAGCGAAGCAGTGTCGATTTACCTGAGCCGGACAAACCCATTACAACCAAAAGGTCACCTTTTTGAACTGCAAAAGAAGCATTATTGACACCGACGATGCAACCTGCGTCTTGGAACGTTTTGGCATCCACATTGCCTTTTGAGCCTTGGAGCATTTTTTTGGCATTCTCGCCAAATATTTTATAAACAGAATCGCACTGAATGACAGGTTGTCTGTTCTGGGTTACTTCAACTGGAGACGACATAAATTTAATTTCAAGGTTAGTCTTTAACAGTAACACGATTTTACGATTAAAAACCTACTATAAGCTACAACGAGCTACAACCAAAAAAAAACCCCCTCCTAGTTTTGCAACCTGGGAGGGGGTTAGAGATTAGAAATCTATAAGTTTTTACATACCTACTCCAATCATTGGCTTCCAGACATCTTCGTTCGCAGCCAGCCACGCCGTGGCAGCATCCGCATGGGTCATTTTATCAATGTCAACCAGTGCGGCCATTCCGCCAATATGGCCTGCAGTAAATGACATTCTGGAGAACGCTGTATAAGCTGCCGGGTGTGTTTTCGGGAACTTATAGTTGGCGGCTTTCTTCAACCAACCGATTGGCGAACCGCATTTGCTGTCACCACCATCTTGTTTTCTGCAACCAAGATAGTATGCTGGCCACTCGATAAAGGCATAACCTTCAGCATCCGTGAAGTTCGGCGTCCAGTTGAACACGATAGTACCGCGTCCTTCTTTCTTTGCAGCTGCAAGTTCTGCCCATAAGGCATCCGCACTACCGGCAAACTTAACGACCCAGTCATCACCTAACAGTGCTTCTACACGATCAGTATATTCAACGCCATGCCAGCTTTGAGGACCGTCTAGAATTCGCCCTTTGCCGCCGGAATCAACGGTTGCGAACACGTCTTTACAGTTTTTCAAAGCTTCCCAATTTGGGAGGCCTGGGCATAGGTCTTTGTCGATTACCCATTGCGGGACACCAACTTCTTCCAGAGAAACTGTGTCATGGTTTCCAGCATCAATGATGCCGCCTTTTGCCATTGCAGCATAAAATGATTTGCCAAAAGTCGACTGCCAGACTTCATGCGAAATGGTTACATCGCCCTGACGGATAGACTCATAAACTGCTTGAGTGTCTGCCGATACGTATTCAACATTGTTACCCATGCTTTCAAAAATACCACCAATAACGTAAGCCATTACCACCTGGCTTGACCAGTTATGTGTCGGGATTACAATGGGTGAGCTGCTGTCAGCAGCACTTATTGTGCCCGCGCTGAATGCGAGCATGATGCATGCGACAATGGCACCAACTGTTCTTTTTATAATATACATTTCTTCTCCTTGTTACTTATTAATTTAGATTTAATTAACCATCATCTCATTCAGATGGAAAATTTCTTTAATAATTACAAATTGCATCTGATCATAGTAAAATATCCTCCTTTAATAAATTAGTTACAACTTAAGAATATTCGGAATTCAAAGAAATCCTTGAACTTGCACTGACCCCTCTCCTTTATATATTAAAAAACTATACGGGTACACTCCGTAAAGTTCTGCTGTGAAACTCTATATAAATATAAAAAAGATGTCAAGCGTTTTATTTATTTTTTCCTTGACAAACATTGTAGTTTTTTGTAAATTTCAAAAGCCTCACAATTCAGTGGAGGCATTTTAAGAAACGGCAGTTTGTTTGTATGGGATTGTCCCTGTAATGAAACCTGTCAGTGCTAATAACCTGAAGTAAATAGGAGGTAATATGGGTTATGATATGGCTGTTGAAGTCTCAGCTCTCAACGAAATATTCGTGGAGTTCTATTACTGGATCACTGTGCCTTTGATGTTCCTGATACACATCGGCTTCTGTTTGTATGAAGTCAGTGTGTCCAGGGTCAAAAACCATATGCACACCTTGATGAAGAATGCGATGCTGATTCCAGTGGTTACAGTCACGATGTTCTTATTTGGATTCTGGATTTACTTTGGACTGCCAAAGTGGCCTTTTGGAGAAGTTGTTGGAGGCACAACAGCTTTACCATGGGATCTAACAATGGGTTCGAATTTCAAGGATCACATTATGGGTGTGTTCTGGGCAGCGTTTCTGTTATTCTCCTGGACAGCGGCATCCATTGTTTCGGGTGCGGTCATAGAGCGCATTCGTACAGGTGCCTTTCTTATTTTTGCCGTCCTGGTTGGTTCTATAACCTGGATGATTGCCGCTGCCTGGGGCTGGAGCGCATCCGGATGGATGGTTACAGATTGGGGATATCACGATGCCTATGCTTCCGGCGTAATTCACGGCATCTGTGGTGGTGCCGCCCTCGGTATCCTGACAGTGTTGGGACCGCGCATCGGAAAATTTGCTCCGGATGGTACGCCCCGTGACATTCCTCCGCACAACCCCTGGTTTGCGGTCATCGGGTTGTTTATCATCTATACGGGGTTCTGGGGCTTCTATGCAGCCTGTAACGTTCCCATCATAGAGTTCAATGGTCTTTGGACTGCCACCACGATTTATGGCACACCAACGACATTAAGTACCATCACGTTCAACTTCCTCATGTCCCTTTCAGGCGGTTTATTGGCAGGTTATATGCTCTCCAAAGGAGATTCATTCTGGACATTCTCCGGTGGACTGGGTGGTATCATTGCGGCTTCCGCCGGAAATGACCTCTATCACCCGCTACAAGCATTCCTGATCGGCATTGTAGGAGTTTGGGTCGCTTACAATCTCCACTACTGGGTGGAGCGCAAGTTCAAGATCGACGATGCAGTTGGTGCCGTTGCGGTACATGGCTATGCCGGTTCTTTTGGAGTGATCATTGCCGGATTCATGCTCTGGGGCTACCCGGCTGTGGCTGACGGTTCCGTTACGATTACCCCATGGGGACAAATTGGCGGCGCAATCATTATGTTTGTAGTTCTGGGATTCATTCCGACCTATATCGTTGCCAGAATTTTGAAGGCTCTGAACGTGCTTCGAATTCCACATGAGGTTGAGTTGGCAGGACTGGATTATTTTGAAGAAGAAACCATGGCTTCTGACGGACAGGCAATTGTTGACGCAGAAATGGCTGAAGCTAACTAATTATTCCTCTTAAATCTTTTAATGGAGAATGTTATGAGTACTGGAGTAGAAAGCTGGAGTGCCGAAAGTATTGCCAAAATGGATGCTTTGTATCCGTTTGTCGGTTCAGAAGTACTCCTGACCATCATTGTGGTGGTTGTTTGGATAGGTTGGCATATCTGGCAGATCATGGCTGAAAATGCCGGCTATGACGAGCAAGTGGCAAAACTGCAGGGAAACCTGCCCAAAGCAGTTTCAGGAGATTAGATTATCACCGAATCCGGTGAGAGATTTGAGCTCTACCTGAAAAAACGTTGCCGCACCACGTGTGCGGTGACGTTCCTGCCTTCTAAAATTTTTCAGAAAAGCATAACGGCACAGGTGAAGCGTTGCCGCCAATGAAAGTTCAGTCGTGATTTTTCCCAGGAATCCAATCTGTTCCGGATAGTGGAACTTGCGCCATTGCGGCGGCTTCCACTGTCAAGGCGACCAAGTCTTCCGGTTCAAGATTGTGGACATGACTTTTCCCGCAGGCACGAGCGATGGTCTGTGCTTCAAGAGTCATCACCTTGAGATAATTCGCCAATCGCCGACCTGCCAAAACAGGATCAAGCCGTTTGGATAACTCCGGGTCTTGGGTGGAAATTCCTGCAGGATCCTGCCCTTCGTGCCAGTCGTCGTAAGCTCCGGCAGTCGTGCCGAGTTTCCGATATTCCTCTTCCAGTTCCGGATCGTTGTCTCCCAACGCCACCAATGCGGCGGTTCCGATAGAAACCGCATCCGCTCCCAATGCCAAAGCCTTTGCGACATCGGCACCATTCCGGATGCCTCCGGAAACAATCAACTGTACTTTCCGGTGCATTCCCAATTCCTGCAACGCTTTGACCGCCGGTCTAATGCAGGCAAGCGTCGGTTGTCCGACATGTTCGATAAAAACTTCCTGCGTGGCCGCCGTGCCGCCCTGCATTCCGTCCATCACAATCACATCGGCTCCGGCTTTGACAGAAAGTGCGGTGTCGTAATATGGTCGCGCTCCGCCGATTTTGATAAAAATCGGTTTCTCCCAATCTGTAATTTCCCGCAATTCGCTGATTTTGATTTCCAAGTCGTCCGGCCCTGTCCAATCCGGATGACGACAGGCTGAACGTTGATCAATGCCTTGCGGAAGATTACGCATTTCCGCTACACGTTCTGAAATTTTCAGCCCCAATAACATCCCGCCGCCGCCGGGTTTTGCGCCTTGTCCGACGACGACTTCAATCGCATCGGCTTTGCGTAAATCATCCGGATTCATGCCGTAGCGTGAAGGCAGATATTGATAAATCAGCGTTTCCGATTGCCCCCGTTCTTCCGGAGTCATGCCACCGTCTCCGGTTGTTGTGGAAGTTCCGGCGATGGTTGCGCCTCGACCCAGGGCTTCTTTGGCTTGCGCCGACAACGAACCAAAACTCATTCCGGCAATTGTGATGGGAATTTTCAGGCGCAATGGATTTTTTGCAAATCGAGTTCCCAGAACTACATCAGTTCCGCAGTTTTCACGATAACCTTCGAGCGGATAACGCGACATGGATGCTCCAAGAAACAGCAAATCATCGAGTCCCGGCAATGGTCGTTTTGCACCTCCTCCACGAATATCATAAATTCCGGTAGCTGCTGCTCTGCGGATTTCAGACAAGGTATAATCGTCAAAAGTTGCCGATTTGCGCGGATGAGTTTGTGCGGTGAATTTTGTCATTTCAAATTAGTAGGCATCAGCATTATCAATATCAAAATTATACAGTTTGCGGGCCGAACCGTAACGGCGAAAATCGGCGGGATCGGCTTTTAATCCGGAAGATTCTAAAAGTTCGGAGAGTTTTGAAAAATGTTCCGGAGTCATTTCTTTTTCAATGCAATCCGCTCCCAAACCGGAAACTTCACCGCGCACAAATATTTTGGTTTCATAAATCGAATCGCCCAATGCTTCTCCTGCATCACCGCAAATCACAAGGTTTCCGCTTTGCGCCATGAATCCGGACATATGACCGACCGAACCGCCAACGACAATATCCACGCCTTTCATCGAAATTCCGCAACGCGAAGAAGCATTGCCTTCAATCACCAACAAACCGCCATGTGCGGTTGCACCTGCGGATTCGGAAGCATTGCCCGTTACACGAATATTTCCGGACATCATGTTTTCGGCAAGTCCAACTCCGGCGTGTCCGGTAACCGTGATTTTTGCAAATTTGTTCATGCCGCCGCAATAAAAACCAACATGCCCTTTAATTTCAACAACCAGCGGCGCATCAAGTCCACACGCAATGGAATGTTGACCTTGCGGATTTTGAATTTCAAATTTCTGCCTGCTGTCTTGGGGCAAATCATGGAGTGTGGAATTCACTCCACGCACTCCGATTTTTTTCAGATCAAGAATTTCCATTATTCTTCACCCCAAATATAAATGGTTGAGGGTTCCGGTTCCCAAATTTCCGCATTTTCTGAACCGCGTAAATGGGCAATTGCACGAAATTCTGTGGCCATGGCGACCCAGTCATCGGTTTCGGCCAGCACTGCATGTTTGCAGGCAATTGGGTCACGCACGACCGCAAAGCCGTTTTGTGTACCGATGCAGAATGTGTAAAAACCGTCAAGTTCTCGAATGCCGTCTTCCAATGCTTGACGCAGAGTTGCTCCGGAACGGAGTTTCCAGGTCAAGTAAGCCCCGGCAACTTCGGTGTCATTTTCGGTTTGAAAACGGATACCCTCGCGCTCCAGATTTCTGCGGAGAATATTGTGGTTTGAAAGCGAGCCGTTGTGAACAAGACAAAGGTCTGCTCCGGTTGCAAAGGGATGGGAACCGGCAGTGGTAACTGCACTTTCTGTTGCCATTCGCGTATGACCGATCATGTGAGTTCCGGAAGCATGACTTAGGTTGAATTGCTCGTAGACCGTTTCCGGAGGTCCAACTTCCTTGAATATTTCAATCGACTGTCCACTACCGACAATCCGGATTTCAGCCAGAACGTCCGGTGCGGATTGTGAATTTTCCAACCACTGGACAACTTTAGCTTCGTCCGCATCTGTAACGAGAATACAATGCGTTCCCACCGTTTTAATGGAAACAGAACACTGCAGCGTTGCAGCCAATTCCGTTT
>OFIZ01000062.1_pt1 | contig 12926 bp, 10 predicted proteins | sample 1540161 | NCBI WGS metagenome assembly OFIZ01 (sample SAMEA104347373, study PRJEB22522) | marine metagenome | biome: marine biome; feature: marine water body; material: seawater | collected 2015-09-01T00:00:00Z | depth 1403 m
GGTATATTATTTTATAAAAGCCACACGGGCTCAACACACAGCTTTTATCGGTAGTACAAATATTGTTTTGGCTATGACTGGGGTAGATAGAAAATAGATTACTTCATAAAAACAATATTTTGCGTAAGAATGTCATTTGGTGTTATTAATCTAACTAAATACATCCCGGAACCCATCGGTTCATTTCTATTGTTGATGGCCACTCCATTTAATAAAATAAAATTATAATAAAAAGTGCCGTTACCTGCCCTTTCAATTTTGATCTAACGTGAAGTCCTGTCAGCCCTCTTCTTCATCCTCGTATTCATATTCATCATCCTCATCAAAATAATAGGGGTATTCATAATCATACTCATCATATTCATCGTAGTCATCCTCTTCTTCATCGTTGTCAACTTCTTCCGCTTCTTGCTTTACAACAATAACCCGAGGGTCATCGTGCTCAAGTAAAGCTTTATCCACTAATTCTTTTTCCCTAGTTGTCAACGATTGTACGTCAGAAATACGTTGCCTAAACATGACGCCTATCAAAGTACCAAAAAATAATACCATTAGCGCCATGACAGAACCTTCTGTTTTGAACTCAATTCCACCCCAAATGTTTTGCTCCCAGCCAAAATTCATAAATACTGCCATAGCTAACAATACACCAAAAAGTATAATGAAATTGCCCATGGTGTCGGGCGTTGCTGTATTCATCACCGCCAAATACAATAGCCAAATAAGGATTCCAGCCACCGCAAAGAAAATACCTAAAATGTAATTTTCAGCAATAATAGATAGAACAAAGCCAATAATGGCTCCGAATGGAATTAAAAACCCGATTCCGGTTTTAACGTTAGACGCCATTGAAAATGTGTTTACCTCGGTTCATATTGTTAGACTTACCTCGAATGATGGTCTAAAATTGGTCGTTTTCTAAAGGAAAAGCAAGGGAATTTCTTTCAAGTTATTTTTTGGAACCCTTATAGTCTTTATAGTGTAGAAGTGTAATTTCCTCGATTATTTATGGCTAATTTAATTTCTAAAATAGGTGTTATCGGTGTGGGCCACTTAGGCCAACACCATGTAAAACATCTGTCCAATAATAATGTAATTTCCTTCTCTGGGATCTTTGATGTTGACACAGATCGAGCTAATAAAATAGCTGTTGAATACAATTGTAATGCGCATGATTCGCTTAATAATTTATTAAACAATTGTGATGCGGTGTCGATTGTAACACCTACGCTTACCCATGCAAAAATTGCCGAACAATGTATTATGGCAGGAAAGCACGTATTTATAGAAAAACCTATTACTAAAACTGTTGCTGAAGCTGATCGTCTGCTAAACCTAGCTGCTGAAAATAATGTACTCATCCAAGTAGGGCATATTGAGCGGCTAAACCCGGCATTAATTCCCCTGAAAAATTTTGAACTAAATCCAAAATATATTGAAGTCCAGCGCTTGGCTCCCTATACGGTGCGCGGTACCGATGTACCCGTTGTTCTTGATTTGATGATTCATGATATTGATATTATTTTATCTTTGGTTAATTCACAGGTAAAAAACATTCGAGCCAGCGGGGTGTCTATTTTGTCTGATTCGGTTGATATAGCCAACGCACGCCTGCGCTTTGAAAATGGAACTGTTGCCAGCATAACATCCAGCCGAATCGCCCGGGATAAAGTCCGAAAAATTAAGATTTTTCAAAAAGACATGTACGTAACTATCGATTTTCTTTTAGGGCTTACAGAAATATATCGCGTTCTAGAAGCAGATCAAGATGACCCTGATGCATTGGAAACAGCTTCATTAGAAGCTTACGGGAATCATAAAAAGATTGTGTACGAAAAACCGGATATCAATCAGTTTGATGCTCTAGAAATGGAATTAACAAATTTTATTCAATCAATAAATGGTAACGATAAACCAATTGTAAATGGACAAGCTGGAAGAGATGCGCTGGACGTTGCTATCAAAATTCATGATATGATCTTGGAGGATATTCATTGATGGATATACGCAATTTCTTTTTCAAAAACCGCAGCTATACACCTATACCATTAGCAATATTGATCATTTATTATTCAAATCCTGATTTTGCAATAATGTGGGCCGGGTTAACGTGTTTGGCATTGGGAGAATTTATTCGTTTTTGGGCAGTAAGCTATGCCGGAGGAATTACTAGAACAATGAAAGTGGGAGCACCTGCTCTTTGTTCTTCCGGGCCATTTGCATATGTTCGCAATCCATTATACATTGGAAACTTGTTTCTTTTTTCAGGAGTTGTTCTCATGGCAGGCGCACCGAATATTTGGTGTATGTTGTCTATTGCATGGATATTTTTCCTTACTCAATATGCATTAATCATTTCTCTGGAAGAAGAAACGCTTATTGGTTTGTTTGGTGAGAGCTATGAAACCTACCGACAAAATGTGCCGCGATTGCTGCCGCGATTAACAACGTGGCAAAATAACGACAATCGGTCCCCTATGACGTTTATAAAAACACTTAAAACTGAAAAACGAACATTGCAAAATATTATCCTAATTTTGCTTTTAATTATACTACGCCAACAGTTTGCGTAATTTTGATTTGCATCCATAAAAATCTGTAGCCTATTTCTATGACCTCTAGCCAAAATACAGTATTTTTTCTCGTGGCTGGAGAAGAGTCCGGTGATATACATGGGGCTCGACTCATTTCTGCTCTAAAAGAAAAATGCCCTGATGCTTCTTTTGTGGGACATGGTGGAAATAAGATGAAATCTGCAGGAATGGAGATCCTTGAACATGTAGATGACTTGGCAATGATGGGTTTTACAGAAGTATTAATGCATCTTCCTTATATGATAAATGTAATGGGGAATACATTGGGGAAAATTCAGGAAATAAAACCCCACCGCTTAATTCTTATTGATTACCCCGGGTTTAACTTGCGTTTGGCAAAAAATATTCATCCTTTAGGATTGCCCATCACATATTTTATAATGCCTCAAGTGTGGGCCTGGAAAGAAAAACGGGTAAAGACAATCCGTAAATGTGTTGATCAAGCATTATGTATTTTCCCTTTTGAACAAGAATGGTTTGAACAACGTGGAGTCAATGCTTATTTTGTTGGGCATCCGTTTTCAGAATTCCACAAGCCTATAATGCATAAGGAAGCTTTTTTCCAGAAACACCATTTGGATATAAACAAACCATTGCTCGTTCTTTTCCCTGGTAGCCGCCAACAAGAGATAAATCGTCATCTTCCCATTTTTAAAAAAACAGTTTCTTTAATTAATGATAGCAATCTTCAACTCATTATGGGCAAGGCACCCAACATATCATTGCCGTCCATCCCCAATAATTGGAAAATAGAAGAGGAGGATACGAGCCTTTGTCTGGAACATGGTACTGCTGTATTGACATCTTCAGGAACCGCTACGCTCCAATCTGCCGTTCAGGACATTCCAGCCGTTGTGAGTTATAAACTTTCAGCCGGAAGCTGGCTCCTTGCCAAAAACTTGTCAAGAGTACCGTTTGCAGCTATGACCAATCTTATTGCCGGGAAACAAATCGTCCCGGAATTTCTACAATATGAAATGACACCGGAAAACCTAGCTGGAGCTGTTAAGCCATTGCTTAATAATTCTCATGAAAGAAAAAATATGCTTATGGGCTACGAAGAAGTTAGGAAAACACTGGGTATGCCGGGAGCCTACGAACGTGCGGCAGATGCTATATTATCACGAACAGTTCGTTGAAATGAACTTTTCAAAACAGAATAAAACCCCTCTTCGCTTCTCCCCTATGACATGGGAAACACAAAGGGATATATAATGAAGAAAAAACTCCTCTTTTTTCTGGGTGTGTTTCTTGGAAAATGGGCATTGAAATTTCTTTATAGTACCAACCGATGGAATATCGAAGGTGATGGGCAAATTGAAAAATTACGTGCGGAAGGCAAGTCCATTATTTTTACAACGTGGCATGGAAATTTATTGCCCGGTTATTTATATGTGGCAGATAAACAACCCTACGGTGTGGCGGGAAAACACGGAGATGCAGAAATCATTTCACGAATTGCTGTAAAACTTGGTTATAAAACAATCCGCGGTTCCAGTTCGGATGGTGGGAGAAAAGCTTATAAACAAATTGTAAATGTGTTAAATGAAAAAGGCTCCCTTGTGTTTATTACTCCGGATGGACCCAAAGGTCCGGCTAAAGAACCCAAACCGGGAGCAGTAAAAGCTGCCATGCGAACCGGTGCCGTAGTATTACCCACCGGGAGCTATGCTACAAAACACTGGGCGTCTACAAACTGGGATACCTTTTATGTAGCTAAACCCTTTGGTAAAATCCACTTGTTGATTGGCAAGCCGCTGGCGTTTTCTGAAAATGACGATTTTGATGAATGTTCAAATCTATTAAAAAATGAGCTAGACAGATTGGAAGAGGAGGCCAAGCGTCGTGCCGCAGTTTGATCCCCAATCTATAAAAAAATACCGAATGTTTCTCTGGCCCCTGGGGTTTTTCTATTGGCTGCTGATCTTCTGGCGGAACTTCTTTTATAATTTAGGCTTTTTTGTTTCCCGAAAATTGCCCTGCAAGGTGGTAAGTATTGGCAATCTTTCTGTGGGCGGAACAGGCAAAACACCCTTTGTTTTATTTCTGGCCAATACTTTAAAAGCCACAGGATTGAAGGTTGCTGTTTTGAGCAGGGGCTATAAACGTAAGTCAGCCGGAACGCTTGTCGTCAGTGATGGAAACGCAGTTCAATCAGACCTGGAAAATAGTGGCGATGAACCTTTTATGCTGGCCAATAAATTAAAAGGAATACCCGTCGTTGTGGATGAGAACCGCTATCGGGGCGGGCAGTTAATATGTAATGAATATAACCCTGATGTGATTCTCATGGATGATGCCTTCCAGCACCGGCGGGTGTTCAGGGATGTGGATATTGTTTTAATCAACAGCAATCACCGCCGTCCAAAACTGCTGCCTTACGGACTGCTCCGGGAACCATTGAGAAATATTAAACGTGCTGATGCAGTCATTTTCACCAAAGCTAATTTGACACCTCCCGATGAAAAACTAGTCAATGCAGTATCCAACTATTGCCGTTTTACTATGGAGTCTGATTTAATACCAAATACGCAGTTGATTGGATTAGATGGTTCAACAAAACCTGTAAGCGATTTCAATGGCCCTGTAGTGGCCGTTTCCGGCGTGGGCGATCCGGATAGTTTTGAAGTGATAATGGAAGAAGCTGGATTGGATTATGTCCATCATTTCCAACAAGACGATCATGCGGATTATTCAGCTATGGATTTGGAAGTTATTCGGGAAGTATTTTTAGCGGCTGAAGCGCAGGCAATTATTACGACAGAAAAAGATTTAGCAAAACTAGAGGAGCTAAAAGACCTGCCTGTTTATGCTTTGCCAGTGGGTGTTTCGCTTTATACAAAAGACGAGGAGCAGTTAATAGATTTAGTGTGTTAATGTGCCGTAGACGACGGCGTTCTTTTTACATAAGTTTCTAATTATTTCAACAAAATAACTTTCTGATTCTGTACAAACTCACCACTCTGCAGCCGCACAAAATACACACCACTGGGTTGACTGCCGGCATTCCATACAATTTCATGCTCTCTTTGCGTAAGTGGTTCATCAATGAGCGTCTCCACCAACCGCCCGGTTATGTCGAATATTTGTATTTGCGACGATTGTGTCGATGCTACGCTAAACCGGATGGTGGTGAAGTCCGCAGGTACATTGATTGTTGTAGCACATACAACTGTTGTGCAAACAAATAAACTAATAATTAGACGCTTCATTTTGACCTCCCTGTTCAAATCATATTTTTCAGATATTAAAACTACCACAACCCAAATTTACCGCCCTACAACAGATTTTTTTAAAGTAAAAAAATTAAGTCATTTAATACAGATTAGAACTGCGCCACGCCCCAAGCGAACATAACACCTACAAAGGTGAGCATGAGCGGCCAGCCGGTATTCACAAAACGTCGCGCATCGGGGTTTTCAAATACATGGATTTGAAATTGATGAGTTGTTGTTGCGCCCCGTTCATCTATGGCAGTGATGATTACATCGTGAGGTCCGCGCTGATTATTCCGAGGACGCCATTTGAAAAGTCCTGTCTTTTTATTAAATGACGCATATTTGGGTAAGCGTATAGAACGGAAAGCCACACGGTCGCCATTCAAGTCTTCCGCAACAACTGTATAGCGGTACTCATAACCTGTTAAGCCCACAGGTTTAGGCTTGGAAATGATCGAGGGTGGAATATTCACAAAGACGCGTCCTGTTTGGTTATCTTCATGATAGCCGTCTGATACTTTTATAGAAAATGTATGCTTATCCACTTGGGACGATTTTGGAATCCAAATAATCTTCCCCGTGTTGGACATCTGCATTCCCTGGGGACCTTTCAAGAGTTCATAATGGAGTTCGGCATCGGCGTTTTTATCCTCCACCTGTACTTGATATTTATACATTTCTTCAACGAGCGCAGCTTTCGGCGCCTGGGAAACAATCGTTGCCGGATGATTCACATATAGCTCAAATGATTGCTCATCTTTGGTATATCCATCAGACACTACCAGTTTTATAGGATAGGTATCGTATTGGTCTTTCCCCGGCGTCCATAACAATGTTCCGGTAAATTCATCCACTTCCATGCCATCGGGGAATTCTTCTAATGTATAACGAATGGCGCTCCTGCGTTCTACAATGACTTTGGGCGGCTTACCTTTTGATCCCTGGAAAAATTCCCAGAGAACATCTTTAACACTCACAGAGCGATCATCTTTTTCTTCGATGATTACCATCAGCCGATCGTCCTCCCAAAAAATAGAGTGTACATAACGCTTCAAATTCAGGCGGCTGAATTCATCTGACTCCATCTCCCCTTGGCTGGTCATATAAACAACTTCAGCTGCATTCCAATCCCCGATATAGCGATCCACATTTTCACGATACACATCATCTGTAATATTGACTGCATACACTCGTGCTTTTTCTGTGTCTTCCAGTTTTACAACATGGCTAAAAGGTAAAAGGGATCCTTTATTCAGATCCGTCGTCATAATTTTATATTTATACTGCTGTCCCACCGTTGCCTGCATGACTGGAATCGATACCAATTTAATAGGGGAATTGATAAAGAAATCTGCTTCAATTATCCGGACATCTTTTCCGTCATCCACTTCGATCTTCAAATGACCAAAGTCCATTTCATCTCGGGTGGGTTCCCAGCGCAAACGTCCTGTAAAAGGATCCATGCGCATTCCATCAGGCATTTCCACAGCCGTATAGGTTAGGACGTCATTCACATTGGGATCTGTTACGTCCAATTGGAAATCCCAAACATAACCCAAATTAACCTTATTCATGGGTGGCGGTGCACGATCAATAACCGGCGGATGGTTGACAAATAAAATAACTTCTTGTGTATCAGCCGCAACACCGTGATTGGCAACAATTGCAAAATTTTGCGAATCAATTTGAGAAACGGCAGGTGTCCATTCGATTAATCCTGATTCAGACAAAGTCATGCCTTCCGGATGATAAAGCATTTTATATGTCAATTCCTGATCTAAATCCGGGCGCCAAACATCCACCTTATATTTGAAAAGTTCATTTACGCGAATAATGGAATCTGCTCCTGACAGGATTTTTACACCGGCACGGGCAAACAGCTGAAACTCCTGGGCTGCGCGATCAAATCCATCGGAAGCAACAATGCGTACATCATAAATATTCACATGACTACTGTCCGTTTGCCAATACAGGGCACCGCTGGAACCCATTTCCATACCATCAGGGGATACTTCCAGCATAAACTGAATCTTGGCATCTTGGTTATAATCATTAATAATGGGGAAATATGTAAATAGCGATTTGGCAACAAATTCAGTAATGGTTGGTTCAGAAATAAATTCCGGAGCATCATTTACATAAATCCATAGGCGTTCATCATAACCTTCTAAATAGGGGATAACTTTGTACGTGAGCAACGAATCGATTTCTTCAGATTCTAACTCAACCGTTTCTCCTGTCTTCATTTCTACATGATACGCCAACTTGTAAGCGCCAAGCTGTGTCCCATTCGGTACCCATTGAATGGAGCGTGTTTCATAATGAAAAAACATTCCTTTTGGAGGTGGAGCCAACCAGCGAAAACTATAAAACTGATTTGCTTCCTCTTCCGGAATTGAATATACAAATAATTGTTCAACAGGCAGTACGTGGCGTGGCAGTACACCTTTTGGCAAGGGCTGGCCCAGTGATTTCATCGGTTTTGTTCCGGCGGCCAATGTGCCAATATCAAGACCTGTGATTTCCGGAAATATATCCAATAAATCTATGGAATCTGTTAACATATCCTGCACAGTTGGTTTATCAACTGGCGGTGGCAAACCCAAGTCTGTTAGAAAAACGGATGTTTCATCACCATCCCAACCGGCAGCGATGGACGTGCCTGTGTATTGACCTTGCTGCGTAACCGGCAAAGCTGAAAAAACCTGAATGTCCAGGGTATCAATAGTGAGTGTAAAATAACTTTCCCTTTTTTCTTCCGGTTTTTCTGCTCCAAAAGAAACGGTCATCATATTCATTTCACCGGACACTAATAATAGGTCTGTATATGTGTCATGATCAAAATCAGCAATTTGTACGTCGGAAAGAGGTCCTGCTTCGTTGGGAATATTATCTATATCAATCCCAGCTTGTGACAATGTTAATGCAATTAAATGACCGCTTTGGAATGGTGCAATTACATCCAAAAATCCATCAGCATCCCAATCCGTAATTGTAATCGACCGATTAAGAAATCCATTCATTCCAGAAACTGTAATATAATTTTCTTCTCCTTGAATAAATGAACCGTTTTTATTAAAAAACGGTTGTGCCTTCATTACATTTCCTTCAGGGCTGAAACTGATTATATCATCAAAACCATCGTTATTCCAGTCTACTACTCCGACATATACAAAACCAGACCCGAAGCGCATTGCTTCTGGTTCCAAGCGATTACTTATAAAAAGCTGTCCATCCTTATTCACATCAACAATAGCCAATCCGCGGACCGGGCTTCCCAGAGAAACAACCAATTCCTGATCATCATCGCCGTCTCGGTTCAACAATTCAAAATTGTGACAACGTAGAAATGTATTACGTTCTGATAGGTTTAATGTGCTCGCGGGCGTTTCGCTGAAACCTTCACCGTCCCAAGGATAATAATACACGATAGGTTGTAAAATATGTTCCTCGTTTTCATCCGCGAGGTTCATTATAGTTATAAGTTCAGGAACGCCGTCACCATCCAAATCGCCCAATTTTAAATTCACAAAATTACCCAATAAACCATCCGGAGCAGCCAATTCCCAATTCAATTGCTGATATCCATCGCCATCAATCTCATAATAGCGGATCATAGAAACGGATCTACCGTTGTCTTGCCCGGTTTCAATTGTAGCAAACTCATAAAGGCCATCCTGATCAAGATCAAATGTTCCCTCCATATGAATAATCTGCAGATCCTTGCTGAAAACAAGGCTAAAAATTAGTAAAATGATTGTGGAGAATTTATTCATCGTATATTTATTCGAGAAGAATCTACAACAACACTATCTACACCCATAAACTCTAGAATTTGAAATTTCATTTCTTTTAACCGTTTGGTAAAATTTTCACGGTCATACATTTCGGCATGTATACTGTAAGGGGAAAATTCACCTCTAAAAGTGATGGTTGTATTCACGGTTTTATTTCCAAGGCTATCCATTTTTACATCCCCGGTAATATTCCACAATTCGATAGCTTTCATGCTAATTGAAATATTGTGTCCATTTCCAGATAATGGAGTTAATACTGAAATATATGAATTATTTTTGGTTTTCAACCCTGCTTCACTAGAGTATAAAGAAATTCCATTATCACTATCACCCAAACGCATGGATTCAGGGAATCCCTCAAATTCATACATGGGATAATGTTGTAAGGATGACCGCCAGCTTGATGGATTCAAGCTCAATATTGTATTCAGTGAATCTATGGTCGGTTCAATTTTTGCGTAAATAATATTTTCTGTCAAATCGTGATTCAGCATTAGGGTCATCATTTTATCACTACTGTCTTTGTTTGATGTGTAAGAAAAATTGACATGTTTATCAACATTGACTCTCCCAAGATTCGCAAATATTGAATGGGAAAAGGATGGGTATTTTGGAATGTCTATTTCATTAACCGATACACTAAAAGGAGGTACGCCATCAAAAAGAAAGCGTTCATTCCCGGCTGCTTTTCTGGGCGTGAGCACCAGAACACTATAGGGCTCATAAGGCGGTGGAACATAAATAATAGGCGGTTTTGTCGTATCAATTACAATAACCGCATAGGAGCGCTCTAATCCTTCTAGAACGGGGAAGATTCTATGACGATCACCTAAATCGTCTTCATCCGATACCAGTTCTTCGTTTAATCGTTGCTCTATAAAAAATTTGAATTCATGAACTCCAATATCTTCTCGTCTTGGTATCCATGAAATAGTTCCTGAACTCGGGTCAAAATAGGCATTGGATGGAGGTTTTAATAACCAATTAAAACTATAAAATTCTATAGCCGTATCCACTGCTGCTTTATAATTGAGTGTATCCCCCAGTCTTAAAGTATCATCGGGAATGATAGATATTATAGTATCTGGTTCGGGTATTTTAACTAAATCATACACTCCAAGATCTGCTCTATTAGATAGAATTTCATTTATTCTTTTCGAATCGGCGCTATCTGGAAGGATGAAAAGATTTTGTCCGCTCAAATCGCTTTCGGATAAAACCAACAAGCTATCGAGAAACGCCAAGGTTAATACTTCGCCACTGATAAATGGTAATTGAAGTTCTTCAAAATCATTTTTATCTAAATCTGTTTTTTGGATTGCGGAACCTATCAAGTTACGAGCGCCGTTCAAGGGCAATATGTTTTCTGTTACGACTACAGCTTTTTCATCGGCACGATACAATACAACGTTTAATGAATCATTTTCCGGGCTAAATACGGCCAAGTGGGCCTCGCCAGATAAATTCATAAAACTAGAAAATATAGGTCCAAACCCGTTGTGTAGTTTATCGGGCAATTCAATATTCATAGTTGAACCAGTAAGGCTTTCTTCTTGATTTTGAACCTCAAGCAATACGGCTGCTCGATAAGGCGTGCCAACGGCTATTGATAGTACTCTAGACTGCGCATCAATATCACAATTATTTGGATGCAATAAATCGCCATTATCCATTTCAATGGATTGCGGAATAAAAAGAGAATCTGCCCAAGAAAATAAATGGAGCCACTTATTTTCCTTACTGCGCTTACCGGGAAAATAATCAGCTACAATTATTAAATTTGTTTTACCATCATTGTTAATATCGTAAATATTGGCATCTTTTATTATATAATTATCTGGAATAATTTCCCACATTAATACATGTGATCCATCGTTTAGAATTTCAACATACCGTAGATGATTTTCATTAAACAAGAGTGCTTCGTCCATATTATTATTATTGAGGTCAAATGGACCACCAATATTCAAGGCGCCCGCATGGATACTCATCTGCAGAAAAACTGCGTATATACACAACTTATTTGAGTTCATATAATCACCGTTTTGAATTCCCTCGAATCAACTCTTGGAAGGAAAACGAATTAAATTAGCATCAAAATGTCTCTTAAATGACGTTCTCTTACCTCAACTGAAAAGGAATATAGTTTACACATCTCGAAAAATACAAGGAAAAGGGCCTGTTTTACCCATAGAATTGTCTAAATTTGTTACAATATTTCCCTTCTCAAATTGAAGTCTGCAAATATAAATTAAATTACATATTGCACAGAAAAATGCTGAAACGAATATTTTTCATATCACAATTAATTCCGCTGTTATTAAGCGCTCAAAGCGACTTATACCCAATACAGGACTATTATGGTGGGGGGGTTGGGTATAGCCCAATGTATATCTCCTTGGATTCAATTCCCGGAACCAAAATGATGACAGCTTTGGGATTAAATACGAAAAATTTTGATAGTCCATTTATCGTTCACGGGGGGGAAGGTTTTACTCATATTTCAGGTCGTTGGCGGCTTGGCGGTTACGCTGGAATTGGATCTTCAAGAATCAGCAATATTATGGATGTCTATTTTTACCAAGAGACCAATGATTCTATTGGTGTTCAACAAAATTCGTCACCGTTGTTAAATGATGGGGATAAAATCGTCCCCTATGAAGGCAGTTTTCGTCCGACGGTAACTGCAAAGTTTTCTTTTACACTTGGGGCTGTTATATTAGAATACGTTGTACCTATCTTCAGGGATTTGGAAATTTCAGGCGGTGTATTAATGGGGCTTGGGCGAGTGAACATCAGCATTGATCAACATACCGGCGAGGCACAATGGAGCAATTTGTTTTCTAACGCATATGGAACTGTTTCAAATGGCGCTTTATACTTCAGCGTTGATTCTTCTTTAACAGATTCTGTTGCGAATGATCTTATAGAAACCATGCAGGGAACGACCCTTTCTCCGGTAAATGGATATGGTGGAATGACTGACTTGAGTGGCACATTTTTTAATTTTCAACCTTATGTAGCTATAAAATGGCAAATTATGGATCGTATGGGATTACGTTTGAGCCTTGGCTATAACCAGGGGACTATTGACGCAGGAGAATGGCGTTTGAATGATCGCAAACAAATTGCTGACTCTCCAAAATCGACATTACAAGGCATAACTATACGCACCATGTTTTATTTTGGTTTATAGTTTCTCGCTGGCTTTGTTTTACTTATCTTAAAATTAATTAAATGAAATATAAGACTCTCTTCAAAAAAGCTCCTTTTGTGCTGACGCTTATTACCGTCACATTATTTGCATTAATACCACT
>OFIZ01000063.1_pt1 | contig 12723 bp, 8 predicted proteins | sample 1540161 | NCBI WGS metagenome assembly OFIZ01 (sample SAMEA104347373, study PRJEB22522) | marine metagenome | biome: marine biome; feature: marine water body; material: seawater | collected 2015-09-01T00:00:00Z | depth 1403 m
AAATTACACCTTGGGTTTTGAAGCCAGGAATGGATGGCATTTTAAAAACAGCTGCAATGGTTGAATTTGAAAAATCTATAATTGAGTCTTCAGAAGATGAAGAAGAAATAACATTGGAAAATGAAAATTCTGAAAATTCAGAAGGAGAATCAAGTGATGAGGAATAACATAACAAAATATTTTAATTTAATTCTGATTGTAGCTGGGTTCTTGATAGTCAGTTGTGATGACAGGGTGCCTGAAACCACAGACTCTGACATGAATTTAACGCTTACTACTCAACCTGTAGCTATTGACTTAAGTGGTAATTTAATCAACGTGGGCGAAGACGTGAGTGGAATTTTAGCAAATACACTGGTTACAGCTTCTGTCCTTTCAGATTCCAATGAAGCTTTTGAAAATATTGAAGTTAATTTTTCTGCTACTTTAGACGGAGAAGGTTTTGGTTCATTTGATTCACCTACATCATTAACCAATGATAATGGTGTCGCTCATGCACTCCTTTTTGATTTGAATAGCTCTGGTACTGACATAAAAATTAAAGCTGAAATTGATGGCGATATTTCTAAAACCGAAACAATCACAATTGTAGATACTACTGAAGTCTGGCCATACAGATTATATGTTTCTGTAGACAATTCGCAAATTTTCATCGATAATGGTGTTACAAATTCCAATATATCTGCCCGAATTTTAAATTACAATTACCAACCGATCGAAAATCTTGAAGTGAGTTTCGAATTACAGCCCGATGGTTTAGGAATTTTAACCAGTTCTTCAGCAAATACTAATACATCCGGCATAGCCCAAATACAACTCATCGATACGGGAAACCCGGAAGATGTCGGTACCGTGACTATTTTGAGTTCTTACAAACATCCTTCATTTGGTGAATTAGATGTTTCAATCTATGTTTCAATTTCTTCTCCCAGTAATTTGAACCTGACACTGACGACTTTACCTGTGGGTATTGATCAACAAACTGTCGTCGGAGAAGATATCGTTGGAGAATATGCATATACTCTAGTAACTGCACTATTAAAAGATCAGGATGGTAATCCTGTTGCAGGGAAGGTAATTAGTTTTAACAGTAGTGTTAATAATCAATCTTCAGGATCATTCAGCGTCAGTTCTGGCACAACAAACAGTCAGGGGATGGTGGTTGTCTATTTTACAGACTCTGGATCCGCTGTTGATGTATCAGGAACACCAGCTTATGAGGGAGTTATCGTTACAGGATATTATTCCAATGATGTCACAGCTTCAGATGGGTTCAATGTTTATGAGTCGCAAAACGATGTGTGGCCCTATAACCTAATTTTATTTTCTGATACAGATGTAATAAATCTTGACGGTGGTCAAACAACAGCCACGGTAACAGCACGCCTCTTGAACAACCAGAATGACCCAGCGAAATTTGTTGCAATAGCATTCGATGCTACAAAAGGATTTATTGATGCAATAGGAATCACCGATTCAACAGGATTGGTTGATGTCACTTTTTCTGATCTCGGAAATCCAGAGGATGTTGGTGTAGCGAATATTGAAGCTAGATTTGTACATCCATCGTTTGGAGAAATCACTGATAACATCCAGATAACTATTGTGGACACCGCTTATTCAGGTACACCTGCCTATCTGGAAATACCTTCCTCCTACCCGAGTGAAATAATGGTTGTTGGCGGCGGCGGATCTGAATCCACTGATATTTGTGCAAGAGTGTTTGACGAAAGTGGCGTACTGGTTGATGAGCCGGTCAGCGTTACCTTCACTTTAGGTCCGAATATACCCATAGGCGCCAACATCAATAACATCGGAACAATAGATTCTTCCTATACAGCAGACGGTGAAGCGTGCGTTTCATTGAACAGCGGCACTGGTCCCGGCCCTATTCGTGTCACAGCTGTGTTGGTATATGAAGGTGAAGAAATTTCAGCGACAGCTATACCTGTTATAATTGCAACTGGACCGCCTGCCAATATTGAAGCAGAATATGATCCATTTAATACATTGCCAGTTGGCGGTGGTTATTATCAGACGGAAGCATCAGCGATGGTGTATGACTTATGGTATAATCCAGTGGCAGACAGTACCTATATATATTGGACAATTGATCCCATCCCACCCGATACACTTATTGAAGCATTTGTGGAAGGTGTCAGTTATACTGGAAATCCGAATTTAAATGGTGATTCATACTCAGGCCTTGCCTTCACAACCATTATTTATTCCACAGATGCCATCGGAGATATTGGTTACGTAACAGCTTTAACCTTTGGTGCTGATGGAGACACAGTTTCTGTGCGAATCAATGAAGAAGAAGGTGAAGCAACCATGACCTTCGTACCGGGGACGTTGATATTAAGTGCTGCAACTACATACGTCGACTTTACTGCTTTAGGAGCTTCTACTGTCCAACTCAACATTACCGGTACTCTCCAGGACTATTATGGTAATCCCGTTAATGGTGCACCCATTGCTATGAATGCTCCGGGTGCTGCAAACATTTATTGGCCTATAGTACCCATTGCTAACAATGTAGGTACAACGGATGAAAATGGTCAAGTAACGTGGGTTGTTGAATATGATATTGGAATATGTGCGTGGATAGTAGGTACAGATGACCCAACTCAGTACGAAGATTTCACATCCAGTCTCACGGCGACGTTGTTAATTGCACAATCCATCACCAGCGATCCGATAGATATTTTGCTAGTCAGAACGCCTATAGGTCCTTGATGATGGCTGAATTCAATCCTCAATTTTCTAAGATTGGCGAAATCCTGATTCATCTAGAAAAAATCGATGAATTGCAACTCAACCGAGCGTTGGCTGATCAGCAAAAGTCCGGTGAAAAATTAGGTGCTGCATTGATGCACAGCGGTGCGATTACAGAAAATGATTTGGTAACTGTTTATGCGATGCAGTTAGGTTATCAAGCAATCGAAGAAGATAACTTATTCAAAGCAGATTTGGATGTAGTAAAGCTGATCCCTGAAGATTTTGCACGGGAACATAGCCTTTTGGCTTTAGCTAAATCCAATTCCACAATTCAAGTAGCTATGGAAGACCCTGAAGACTTGGTTGCTATTGATAATCTGAAGCGTCTAACAAAACTGTCTCCGGATGTTGTGGTTGCTGGTTCTACAGCGCTTCAGCGTGCAATGGATGAGTTATATGATAAAATTCGTCAATCGGGTGAAGTGGAAGATGTGTTTGAAGACATCAAAGTCATTTCCGGAGATGAAGATGATGCAGAAGAAGTAGATCTTTCTCCCGATAAAGTTTCAGCTGAAGATGCTCCAATTGTAAAATTGGTAAATCTGATTTTGCAAGAAGCCATTAAAGAAAGAGCTACTGACGTTCATATAGAACCACAAAGTAAAATTGTGAATGTACGCATCAGAATTGATGGTGTATTACAAACGATTATGACTCCCCCTAGCACGTCTTTAAGTGGATTGGTGACACGAATTAAAATTCTATCTAAATTGAATATAGCCGAACGTCGCTTGCCGCAGGATGGCCGTTTTACCATTAAAGCAACAAATCGTGAAATTGATGTTCGTGTATCTATTTTACCTACGGTGCATGGGGAAAAAGTTGTTATGCGGCTTCTAGATAAGTCCGCATTCTCGTTTAATCTAAGACGCCTTGGCTTTGAGCAAGATATGTATTCCATTTTTAAACGTGTCATTACTCAACCGTATGGCATGGTTGTGGTTTCCGGTCCGACAGGTAGTGGTAAAACAACAAGTTTATATGCTTCTCTACAAGAAATTAAAAGCGAAGGTATAAATATTACAACTGTGGAAGATCCTGTTGAATATCAAATGGATGGCGTTAATCAGGTGCAAACACATGAAAAAATAGGCTTATCTTTTTCTGCTTCTTTACGTTCAATATTGCGTCAAGATCCGGATGTATTGCTTATTGGTGAAATCCGCGATGAAGAAACGGCAGATATTGCGGTGAAATTTTCACTCACGGGGCACTTGGTCTTTTCTACAGTCCATGCAAATGATGCTGCTTCAACAATAACGCGTTTACTCGACATTGGTGTAAAACCATTTTTGGTTGGTTCCTGTTTAAATCTTGTAATGGCTCAACGTTTAGTACGGACTATTTGTAAAAATTGTAAGGAATCGTATACACCTACAAAAGAAGAATTGGAAATGATCGGCTTGGATCCCTCCAAAGTAAAAGGTAAAGAGATTTTCAAAGGAAAAGGGTGTAGTCATTGCAGAAATACGGGTTACCATGGACGAACGGGAATTTTTGAGTTGATTCTAATGTCAAGAGTCATACGTGGATTGGTATTTGAAAATGCGAATGAAGATGTCATTCGTCAAAAAGCATTGGAAGAAGGTATGGTCTCTCTCCGAGATAATGGTATCCGAAAAATTTTTGCAGGTGAAACATCGATTGCCGAAATATTACGTTCAACTTTTGAGGATTTTTAGTGCCGGTTTTTTCCTACTTAATTAAAGATAATGCCGGCTCACGTCGCGAAGGTGAATTGCGTGCAAACAGTCTTGATTCAGCCATGCAAAAGTTAGCGGCTAATAATCAAATTATAGTCAATCTTCAAGAAGTAGATACAAGTTGGGACTTTATAGGCCCATTCATAGATGAACTAAATCTTTCATTAGAACGGTTAAAAAATCGAATTCCATTAAGCAGTCTTGTATTTTTCACCCGGCAACTAGCCACGATGTATTCTGCTGGTTTAACACTAGAGAGATCTATTAGTGGACTGGCTGTTGAAGAAAAGCATCGTCGGTTCAAAAAAGTCTTACTCAATGTGAGTGAAAATATCCGGAAAGGATTATCTTTATCTGAATCCATGAAAAAACATCCTGGTGTTTTCAATAATTTATATATTGCACTGACCAAAGCTGGAGAAGTGAGCGGTAATTTGAATGAAATTATGATCCAGTTAGCTATTTATTTAGAAAATCTGGATGATGTTCGACGAAAAGTTCGTTCAGCCATGACCTACCCAATCTTTATGGTTGTATTCCTTTTTGCAATGATGGCAGGAATGTTTATTTGGATTATTCCACAGTTTACAGATGTCTATGCACAACTCGGAGCAGACTTGCCTGCAGCAACGCAAACAATGGTTGCGATTAGTGAGTGGGTGAGTTTTCATTTTGGTACGATTCTTTTATCCGTATTTGGCTTTACGTTTAGTATTTGGTTGCTGTCCAAAACACAGCGGGGTGGGCTTATTATTGACACGATTAAGTTGAACAGTCCTGTTTTTGGTCCCTTGGTAGAACAGTCTATTTTGAACAAGTTTTCAAAGACTGCAGGCATTTTAATTGCTGCCGGCGTACCGGTTATTGATTCAATGAAACTAATGAAAAAAATTGTAGAGAATCGTGTGTATGAAGTGGCTGTTATGGAAGCGACAGAATATATTCGTGATGGTTTTAATATTAGCACTGCTTTACGGCGTACAGAGCGGTTTCCATCTATTTTATTGCAATTGACAGCTACAGGTGAGGAAACTGGTGAATTAGCTTCACTTTTGGATAATGCTGCAGACTATTATTATAAACAGGTTAATGCCCTTGTAGAGCGTATGACAACGCTTATTGAACCATTGCTTATCTTAATGGTCGGTTTAGTCATCGCCGTCATGGTTATTGTAACATATTTACCAGTATTCTATTTAGGATCAGCCCTGCAGGAGGGTTTATAATGACGTGGCTTCCTGTTCTATTAATATTTTTTATAGGTGCTATCGTGGGCAGTTTTCTAAATATGCTTATTTATCGCTTGCCTATAGATGAATCTATATGGAAACCAAGGTCGCATTGTCCAATGTGTAAAAAAACGATTCCATGGTTCCGAAATATTCCACTTGTGTCATTTGTTATTCAGCAAGGCAAATGCGCAGCGTGTAACGAATCTATTCCCTGGCAATATCCAGTTGTGGAATTTATTACTGGAAGTATTTGGGTCATTTGTTTTTTGATTTTTGTCCCAATGCATGCAGCAATGACTGCTTTGTTTTCATCCGTTTTGATTGCATTAGCGTGGATTGACATGAAAACTATGATGATACCGTTATCATTAATAATTTCAGGAATTGTCGTGATTGTAATGAGCGTTATTATGGGAACTCTTAAATGGAAATTCGTTTTATGGGGTGCTTTTGCAGGTGTTTTTATACCATTAGCAATGATGGGAATAACATACTTTATGACACGTCGGCAAGGCATGGGCTGGGGAGATATTCAATTGGGTCTGATACTCGGAGCATGGCTTGGACCATGGAATATGGCACTTACATTATTTCTAGCAGCCCTTTTGGGTATTATTGCCTGGCTGGGTATTTCTATGAAAAAAGGATTTGATCGAAATCGTCCTTTACCATTTGCGCCATATCTAGTCATCAGCGCAGTGACAATATTTTTTCTGGAATCCAATATTGGGTTTTGGTTTGATAACTTTCTATTACTATAAATAAACACGGAATAAGAATGAAACAATCGTATTTACGTTTAATGCTAACTCTAGCTATGAGTCTTTTCAGTATGTTGCATAGTGCAGCAGGGAATGAAACGATGCAAGGATTTTCATTGAAATCAACCGTGAAAGGTGATCATGTATTACAATTCAGTATACCTGAATATGATATGGAAGATATCACGTTGAATGGTCAAACTTTCAAGCGCCCTTTTATAAATGGTGCTGGCCAAATGTCTCTGGTAGGAAATCCTGAATTGCCAGTATTAACTACGTTTTATGCGGTTGATCCAGGAAAAACATATAGAGCACAGGTGAATATTATTTCCTCTGAATTTGTTGAAAATGTTGATTTACTTCCTTTGCAAACATGGGAAAATGTGACGACAGATGAGATTGTCAGTTTTAAACGTAATGTAAACACATATACAAACTTAACTGCTTACCCTGAAAACCTGGGAGTTGTGTCTGAAACTCAAAAATTTCGTGATTTAGAAATTGTGACTGTTTCATTTACTCCTTTTCAATACAAACCTCTTCAGAAAAGACTAGAAGTAATTACATCTGCAGAAATTGAATTAGTCGAAATAGGTTCTGTTGAAGATAATTCACTCCGACCGGCAAAACGATCCAGAGTTTTTGAAAAACTTTACAGATCTATTGTTGTGAATTATGATCGGTACATAAGTGCCGAAGAATATCAAAAGCCATCAATTCTTTACATACTTCCAAGTAATTCTTCTAATATAATGTCGACACTTAACTCATTATTTAACTGGCGTCATAAAGCAGGATATGTCGTTAATACTGTTTCGATAAGTACGACTGGTTCTTCTGTATCAGCCATAAAATATTATATTCAAAATGCATATGAAACTTGGACAGATCCACCAGAATATGTTGCATTGGTTGGGGATGCATCCGGTTCATATTCAATTCCAACTTATTTCGAAAATTGGAGTGGCTATAATGGTGAAGGCGATTTTCCATATAGTCAATTGGATGGGACTGATCTTTTCCCGGAAGTTTTAATCGGTCGTATTTCATTTAGCAGTACAACTGAATTGGCAACTATTATTAATAAGACCATTCAGTATGAAACAAATCCTTATATGGGTGAAAATTGGTTTACCCGTGCTTGTGTGGTTGGCGATCCTTCAACATCTGGGATTTCCTGTATTATTACGAAAGAAGCGACTAAACACAATTTAGAAGAATTGGGCGGATATGATGATGTTCGCACAGTGTATAACTCACCATTCCCAAGCCAAATGGTTAATAATCTGAACGATGGTTTAACCTTTTTTAATTATCGTGGTTATTGGGGAGTAAGTGGTTTTACAAATGGAAATATTAGTGGTTTAAATAACGGTTTTAAGCTATGTGTCGCAACAGTCATTACCTGTGGCACAGGTTCCTTTTCATCTGAAACATCGATGAGCGAAGCATTTATTCGCGCTGGAACTCCATCACAACCTAAGGGAGCCGTTGTTGCTATCGGTACGGCAACACTGGGTACGCATACAATGTTCAACAATGCTGTAGATATGGGCTTCTATTATGGCGTATTCGCGGATGGTTTGGAAACACCATCAGCTGCCTTGGTAAGAGGTACATTACACATGTATCAAACCTATCCATCCAACCCCAATAGTTTTGTAAGTACGTTTACTCATTGGAATAATTTAATGGGTGATCCGGCACTACATATGTGGACAGCAGTGCCTCAAAGTTTTTCAGTAACATATGATAATAGTTTAAATCGCGGTACAAACTTTATTGATATACATGTTAACGCTAGTGATGGCGATGACATGCAGGGCGCATTAGTAACTATTTTAAAAGGCAGTGACGAAGTATTTGAATCGGGCTATACGGATGCTGCCGGTAATATTACATTACCGATCAACTCATTTGCGGTAGGCAATATGTCCGTAACTGTTACAGCAAAAAATTATATTCCCCATCAAGGGATGGTTCAAATTAGCAATCCAGAAGCAAATGTAAATATCCTTGCAAACCTGGTTATAATTGATGATGATGGGAATGCCCCGTCAAACGGAAATGGTGATGGCGTGTTAAACAGTAGTGAAGTTGTAGAGCTTACAATCCCGATTCATAATTATGGTACATCATCTGCAAGTGGCATCACCGGAACGCTATCTGCAAACAGTGACAATGTAACAGTAACAGTTAGTACTATTACTTACGGCGGACTCGATTCCAATGAAACGTATTATCCAACGGATCAATTTGTTGTTGAGTTAGATAATAGTGTTGTTGAAGGTCAGGATGTAGAGTTTAGGTTAATACTGGCGGATGATAATAACAATTCTTGGGAAGGTATTTTGACATACAATACAGCCGGATCATATCTAGATGTTGTAAGTGTAACGGTAATTGATGGTGGAGATGGTGTTTTAGATCCTGGAGAAACAGCTCAACTTCAATTTTCATTATCCAATTCAGGATCTGTTAATGCTACGAATGTAATGGCATTTTTGAATACCAATTTACCTGCTTTGGAAATAACGGATGAAAGCAGCGTTTGGGGTACGATATTAGCCGGTCAAATGTCGAACAGTACAGATCATTTTACTGTGACTGCTGACGAATCATTACTCCCGGGAACGATGGCTCATTTATTCTTAACCATTACCGGCGGTGATGGATTTGAAATTACGCGTCCGTTTACATTGCAAATTGGAACTGTTACTGTAACAGATCCTTTAGGTCCTGATGAATATGGTTATTATATCTATGATAGCGGTGATCAAATTTATTCCAATGCACCATTTTATAACTGGATCGAAATTGATGATCGTTACGGCGGTAACGGTTCCCAGATAGCCGTCATAGATAATGGTAATAATGGAGATGATGTTACTCATGTGACATTACCATTCATGTTCCGGATGTATGGACAAGCTTATGGACAGATTACTGTGTGTTCCAATGGCTGGATTGCCATGGGACATACATCTATGCAGTCATTCAGGAATTATCCTCTTCCGGGAGCAGGTGGTCCATCACCTATGATTGCAGCATTCTGGGATGATATGATTACATCTTCAAATGGCCGTGTATACAAATATTATGATGCTGCAAATCATCAATTTATTATTGAATGGTCTCGTTTAAGGACGTACGATAATAACAGTCTGGAAACGTTTCAAGTAATATTGAGGGATCCAGCTTATTACTTTACCCCGACGGGTGATGGTGAAATTCTAATTCAGTATAAAACATTTAATAATACGACTACAGGAAATTATGGATGGGGCCAAGTTCATGGTGCATACTGTACAGTTGGTATCGAAGATGCAACTGCGACAAAAGGCCTGCAGTATACGTTTAATAATCAATATCCGACGGCTGCTATGCAATTGGATGATGAAACAGCTATTCTAATTACAACCCGTGGATCTGATATCCGTATGCGTGGTGATGTAAATCAAGATGGTTTATTAGATGTGACGGATGTTTTAATATTAGTCGACTATATTATCGATCAGAACACTTCTAACCTTAATCCGTATCTAGCAGATATGAACCAGGATGAAATCATTAATATTTTGGATATGATTGGTATTATTTTGATCATAATGGATTACTGATTATTCTGGATGATGTTATATGCCGTTGACACCAATATACATTCTGGGTGTTCTTATACTCATTCTCCTATTAATTGGAGCAATCGAATTTTGGCAGCACCAGCGGAGTTTGGATGCAATTCCACTCCGTATCCATGTTAACGGTACTCGAGGTAAATCTAGCGTTACACGTTTAATTGCAGCCGGTCTTCGTGCCGGGGGAGTACGGACATTCGCCAAAACAACCGGTACGGCTCCTCGAATTATTGACTCGCAAGGAAACGATCGCATTATCCATCGATTACGCACCGCATCCATAGGAGAGCAAGTGCGCCTAATGCGCTTTTTTGCACAAGAAAAACCGGATGCTGTCGTCATGGAATGCATGGCCGTACAACCTCAATATCAATGGATTTCCGAACAGCAAATGGTTAAATCACATATTGGTGTCATTACCAATGCTCGCCCGGATCATTTGGAAGAAATGGGACCAACATTAGATGATGTACGACTTTCTTTAGCAAACACGATTCCATTTAACGGTAAAATGATTTTGGGTGAAAACGATATTCTTGAAACCATTGCGCCTGTTGCAAAATCTCGAAATACTGTTTTAACTGCAGCAGATGAATCAACAGTACAGGAAGATGATTTGAAAGATTTTTCTTATCTCGAACACCCTCAAAATGTCGCTGTAGCATTGGAAGTATGTGTAGAAGCAGGAGTTGATAAAAAGACAGCGTTGGATGGCATGAAAAAAGTTAAACCGGATTTGGGTGCTTTGGTGGTCCATAAACTGGATTTTGGTAACGGTCCTATTTTATTTGTGAATTCCATGGCAGCAAATGATCCGGTTTCCACATTACAAATTTGGAATTTTGTAGAACGGCGTTATCCTGTAGAAGGTGAAACGTGCATTTATTTGAACAGCCGAAAAGATCGACGCAGCCGCACACGACAATTATTGCAATTGATTTATGAGGATATTAAACCGGATCAATCCATCGTGCGCGGTCAAAAAGTGGATTCAATGGTAAAACATATGGAATATCATTCGCCACAAACGAATTCAGTCCTAATTGAAGAAACAGAATTAATGAGTAAGACGATTAAGCAATTCGAATCGCTGCCCAAAGATTCGCTTTTATTTGCCATGGGTAACCAAGTGGGGTTTGGACAGGAATTAATCGATAAATTAATGGAATATAAAGTTTAAAAATGATTGAAATTACCATAGGACTGGGAATTGCCTTCAGCCTGATTTTATCTGAAACATTGGGTGTTACAGCTGGTGGAGTCATTGTGCCTGGTTATATTGCTTTGTATTTGCATCAACCGGACCAAATTTTCATGACATTTCTAGCAGCGATTATTGTTATTGGAATCGTAAAGTTTTTGAGCAATTACATGTTTATTTACGGCAAGCGTCGTTTAGTCTTGACCTTACTTTTGGGATTTATTGCCGGTTATATTTCGCGTAATCTTATTTTTTCTCCGCTGGATACGTTTTCGTATGCTGTGATTGGGAATATTATTCCTGGGCTTATTGCCAGTTGGATGGACAGGCAAGGTGTGACCCGGACAATATCTGTCATATTGATAACCGCTGTTTTAGTTAAACTACTGGTTATGCTGTTGTCGGGAGGGCAGTTGGATGTCTGATCAATATTCTAAACCATTTATCCCGGTTATTCAAAAAACCTCCACATTGGTGAAGATGGCTGTGATGGCTGTAGTTGTTTTTGCCGTCGCATTCTTTTCCCGCGTAGAAATCATTTCTGAAACGTACGAAACCAAAGTAAATGCAGCTGGTCAAATGGCAAAAGCCATGGAGATGCTAAAAGAAGTTCGTCTGGAAAAAGGTGTATTTGTGGATGTAGAAAACGATCCCAACGAAACAGGATTAGTTGGTTCACAATTCAGTTTAACCACCACAGATGAAGGTGACCTTGATGCAAAATTAACCACATTGGATCCCAATTTTGCTGCTGCTATGGTGGAATTATTGGATCAAGCCGGATTACAGTCGGGAGATACAATAGCAGTTATGCTCACCGGTTCCATGCCGGGAGCCAATATGGCCATGCTCGTAGCCTGCGATGCTATGAATATCCATCCGGTGGTTATACATCAATCGGTGCATCTCAATGGGGAGCCAATGATCCCGACATGACCTGGCTGGATATGGAAAAAATATTATTTGATAATGGTCTTATTCCAACGCGATCTATAGCTGCATCCATTGGCGGACGAAATGATCAAGGCAGATTATTGAGTCCAAAAGGTCGTGCATTGATTACTGACAATATTGCCGAGCATGAAATGCCTTTAATCAAAGGGGAAAGCCTCCGGGATAATGTTCAAAAGCGCATGGTACATTTTGGGAATAATAATTACAAAGCAGTGGTGAATGTGGGTGGTGGTGTAGCCAGTTTAGGAACGAGCTTTAATTTACGTTTACTCCCACCGGGAGTTGTTTATCGAAACGATATTGAAGCCATCTCGCGAAAAGGAGGAATCGAAGGGACTGTCGTTAAATTTGTAAAGCAGAATATGCCTCTGATTCACGTTTTAAATATCCAAAAATTAACTGAAAATCTGGGCATGCCTTTTGCACCAATCCCAAATTTGAAGATTGGTTTAGGTT